>Ga0351930_1103_pt1 | contig 15308 bp, 14 predicted proteins | sample BONcelT113001E10_FD_205823 | JGI IMG/M metagenome (GOLD analysis project Ga0351930, IMG submission 205823) | Enriched cells from coal bed in the Powder River Basin, Montana, United States - BONCAT cells T11 rep2 HSBNCT.T11.300.1.E10 ...
TGTTTTAATACAAAAAATAGGTAAAATTTTGAAAAACCATATAAACTTTGAAGATATAATGCGCCTTCATCGTGAAAGAAAAAATGGGTTTGAAAATCCAATTATATGTATGACTAGTGATTACTTTAATCAAATTGAAGATATGTTAACTGACAACTTAAAACATGGTCCATGTAAAGTTGAATATCTTATTAAAGACGATTTTTTATATATTAACTGCAATACTCATCAATCTGTAGATAAAGCGTATATGGAGAATGCTGAGAAAGGACCAAAGTATAATACCATCAAAAGTCTTATTAAAGCCTTAGGTGGAGATATACAATTTAAAGCTATTGACGGGAAATTCGTTACATTAATCTCATTAAAGGTAGTCGATTATGTTAAAATTTAAAGTATTAGTTTGTGATGATGAAAAAGACAAATATGATCGTCTTATAGAAATGCTTGGGCAAGAATTGTTTGAATATGAATACCTCAATTCTATCTACGATCTTGAGGGATTGAAAGAACTCGAAAAATATGACGTCTTATTTTTAGATTTATATTTTAAACGGAATCTACCTGTTGCTAATGAAAGCCATCAAATTATCAGTTTTGAGCAGTTAAAAGAAATCAGAACAAAGTTAACCAAAAAAAAGAAGCTTATCATCTATACTATGCATACTTCTGATGAAATCGCTCTGCTAAGAAAAGCTGCCCTTGAAGGTATTATTGATGAGTGGATTGATGCACAGGATTTATATGAAGATGGTTCGAAGAAAGAAGAAACGATTATTAGAATTAATAAAGTCATCGGCGTCCACAACAGATCCCAATCTTCACTGTGTTTATATCATTTCTCGGATATACATTATGGGAAACAGTACAAATATCTTAAAAAAGAAATATGCAACTTTTTAGTTGAACAAGTCCGTGATCAAGCAGAATTGATTCGAAGCAAAGATACTAAGTTAGATCTTGAATTACCAAAACTTCTTGCCTTCTCAGGAGATTTTACACACCATGCAACCGACGAAGAGTTTCAAAATGCGCTAAAATTTGTCAAAGATGTTTCAGAAATGCTTGAAGAGTATGGTATATCATCACCCATTATTACGTTATGCACTGGGAATCATGATTTTAACTGGGACGATTCCATTTCCCAAGAGCATACAACAATTAAAATTGATGATAAAGTGAGCCTGACTGAGAGAACTGAACCCTCCGATAAATATATAAAAAGTATTAAATGGAATCGTTTTAATCAAATATTTTTCGATCAAATTGCGAAATACTCTACTATTTCAAATTATCCCGAATGGATTTACTATAATTATGCCGACCGCTTTGGGCTTAAAATATTTTCAATCAATACTGCGTATAACATGACGTACAAAAACAATAAAGTTTTTGTTGACCGAAAAACACTTGAAGAACTTTATGAAATTGTGCGAAAAGAAAAACCTTGTTACGGAATATTGCTATGTCATCATCCATTACATGATTGGGGCGATGAAAAAGCTATAGAAGAAATTAAACACTTTCTTTTTGAAAAATTAAAAATCAGAGTCATTTTATCAGGTCATAGGCACTCCAATACTATAATATCACATCGCATCGAATCTAATAGGAATATACATGAAATAAGAACAGGAAGTTTATCTGTATCCGATTCTGAACGAGACCATTCTGAACCACCGGCATTTAGAATTCTTAAATTTGAAAAAAATAACGAGAATTCTTGGGAAAGAATCAGATCTTTTACCTTCGAATATAGAGACGGAAAATATCGACCTAGACCGGACAAAAGAGGGGAATATGAAGAAATTGTCAATATATAGACCTAATATTTGCAGGGAGGAAGATTGGATTTTATCTATCACCGAACAATCTGTTATTTGAAAGCGCGAGGGACATGTCATCCCAAAACAGTATGTTATCCAGACTGATTGCCTGCTCAAGGTTCTAAATGACAGAAAACCACCTACACGTAACCTGCGCCATTATTGAGCGAAACGGTGCCGTGCTGGCGGCCCGGCGGGGCGAGGCCATGGCCATGCCGCTCAAATGGGAATTTCCCGGCGGGAAAATCAAATCCGGCGAAACGCCGGAAGATTGTCTTCGGCGGGAAATTTCCGAGGAACTCAATGTCAACATCGCGGTGCATCAATCCCTGGCGCCGGTGACGCACGCTTATCCGGCCTTTACCATCACGCTTTATCCGTTTATCTGCTCCATTGCGGCCGGCGACATCAAACTGCGCGAACATGCCGCCGTGGCCTGGCTGCCCCGGAACCAACTGTTCACCCTGGACTGGGCCGAGGCGGATCTGCCGGTGGTGGACGCCTATTGCCGGCTTTTTTTGAAAACAGCGCCATGAGCCAAAACATTCATCCCGGCATCTATGACGCGCTCCTTGATGAAGCCCTGCGCGACCTTCTGGGGCGATATCCGGACCTGCGCTCGGTTTTCGGAAAAATCGACGCCGAAGAACAGCCGGCCCGGTATGCCGCGTTTGTGTCTAAAATTCTGGAGCAGGCTCTGCGCGGCGAATCGGACCCCGCCAGACGCCTGACCCTGTGCAACCGCATTATCGGTTTGCTTTCCGGCGCGGCCGGCATGGATCATCTGGAACGCCGCCAACTGGTGGCGGCCCAGAGATCGCTGCTGCTGGAAATCACCCCGCCCCATTACGGCCGATCCGGGATTCCCCGGCCCCATACTTCTCTGGTGGAAAGCAGTCTGTTCACCGGCTCCCCTCTGGAGCCCCGGTTGGTTCATGAACTGCTGGAAGAGATGCGCTCGGCGGATTCCGTGGATATTCTGGTATCATTTATCAAATGGTCGGGCATGCGGCTGCTCATGCCCGGGTTTGAGGACCTGCGGGACCGTGATGTGCCGGTGCGGGTGATCACCACCTCGTATATGGGGGCCTCGGATGCGCCGGCCATCGAATGGCTGGCGGCCATGCCCAATGTCCGGATCCGGATTTCTTATGATACCGAGCGGACCCGGCTTCATGCCAAGGCGTACCACTTTGGGCGGCTGTCCGGTTTTTCCACGGCCTATATCGGGTCGGCCAACATGTCCCATGCGGCCATGACCAGCGGCCTGGAATGGAATCTGAAAGTCACGTCCCAGGATCTGGAACATATTCTTGAAAAATTTACGGCGGAATTTGAAACCTATTGGAACAGCCGTGAATTTATCCCCTATGATGCCAATGACCCGGCCCCGCTGCGCCGGGCCATTACCCATGCCCGCGGGCCGGATGCCCATGGGCCGGCGGTGTTTTTCGATCTGACGCCCCATCCGTTTCAGGAGCGCATTCTCGATGCCCTTGCCGTTGAGCGGGCCGTGCGCGGGCATTTTAAAAACCTGGTGATTGCCGCCACGGGCACGGGCAAAACCGTGGTGTCGGCCTTTGACTATCAGCGGTTCCGCATCCAAAACAACAACCGGGCCAGATTGCTGTTTGTGGCCCATCGGCAGGAAATCCTGCAGCAGGCAATGGTTACCTTCCGAAATGTGCTCAGGGACCCCGGCTTCGGGGAACTGCTGGTGGGGCCGTATCAGGCGGACCGGATGGAACACCTGTTTTGCTCCGTGGGCATGTTGAACGCCCGGCGCCTATGGGAGCAGGTGGGCCCACGGTTTTATGATTATATTGTGGTGGATGAAGCCCATCACGGCACGGCCGCCAGCTACCGGCCCCTGTTTGATCATTTTGAACCGCAGATTCTGCTGGGGCTGACCGCCACCCCGGAACGCATGGACGGCGGCAATGTGGCGGCGGATTTTCATAACCGTTTTGCGGCGGAAATCCGCCTGCCCGAAGCCCTGGAAGAAAAACTGCTCTGCCCGTTTCACTATTTCGGCACGGCCGATCCGGTGGATATCAGCAGCGACCGGTTCTGGAGAAACGGCCGGTATGACGACCGGGAGCTGGAAAAAATCTACACCGGCGACCATGCCCTGGCCCGGCAGCGATTTGACATTATCTGCGCCACCCTGACCCGCTATGAACCGAACCTGGAGGGGATCAAGGGGATCGGCTTCTGCGTGACCATCAGGCATGCCCGGTATATGGCCGAAATGTTTACCGCGCGGGGCATTGCGTCGGCGGCCTTTGTGTCTGATGTGGACAGCCGGGAGTGCGAGGTCATGATGGCGGATCTGAAATCCGGGCGGCTTGTTTTTCTGTTCACCGTGGACAAGCTGAGCGAAGGGGTGGATGTGCCGGAGATCAATACCGTTTTGTTTCTGCGGCCCACTCAGAGCCTGACGGTCTTTCTCCAGCAACTGGGCCGGGGATTGCGGCACGCGCCGGGAAAAGACTGCCTGACCGTTCTTGACTTTGTGGGGCAGACCCACCGGAAATATCGGTTAGACATCAAGTTAAAGGCCCTGCTGCCCCGGCATCGCTACGCCATTGACCGTGAAGTGGAACACAATTTTCCGCATCTTCCGGCCGGGTGCGCCATTCAGTTCGACCGGATTTCGCGGGGGTATGTGCTTGAAAATATCCGCAGCAATCTTCGCAATCTGGCCGTCCAGGTGCCCGAACGCCTTCAGACCTTTGTTTCCGAAACGGGCAATGAACTGACGTTTGGCAATTTTGTCCGCTATCATGATTATGAGCCGGAGCAACTGCTGGCCGCGGAATCCTGGACCGGATGGAAAGCCCGGGCCCAACTGGCCCCGATGCCGGATGACCCGGATTTTTCCGTGTTAAAGAAAAACCTGCGGCGGGCCGCGTTTATTTCCGGGCCGCATGAAATCGCGCGGCTGCGGCAGATCATCGCGCGGCTGGCATCAGCAGATGTCGCCGGCGCACTGGCCCTGGCCGGCAACCAGGCCAACCGGATTTATTATCGGCTGTGGGCCGATACGGCGGCCCGGCTGGGATTTGCCGGCATGGAGGAATCGTTTGAACGCCTTTGCCGCAATCCGACCTTCCTCCGGGATGCCGATGAAATCCTGGCGTGGGCTCAGGAAGAATCCCGGATCAGCGGCATCATGCCCGACCTGCCCTTCCCCTGCCCCCTTGAACTCCACGCCCAATACGGCATCAGAGATATTCAGGCCGCCTTTGATCAGGCAACGCTCGAATCCGCGGGCCAGCGGGGAACCGGCGTTTTGCATTTCAATGACATCAAGGCCTACGTGATTTTGATTACGTTCCAGAAAACCGAAAAAGAATTTTCCCCCAGCACCATGTACGCCGATTATCCCATCAGCCGGGACCTGTTGCACTGGGAATCCCAATCCAACACCGCCCGGGCCTCTGCCACCGGCCAGAACCTGATCGACCACCAGGTGCGGGGCTACACCATCCTCGCCTTTGCCCGAAGCCAAAAAAACCGCAACGGCTGCACCATGCCGTTTATCTACCTGGGCCCCATCGACCGCATCAGCCACGAAAGCGAACGCCCCATCAAAATGATCTGGCGGCTGCGCCACCCCATGCCGGTGGAGATGTTTGAGGAGAATAAACGGGGCGGGTGAGGCCGGCCGTTAAGCAGGCTGGCTTCCGGGGCAGTTCAACATTCCTCGCGCTGGGGTAAAAAAACCTTGACATTTGTTGCTTTAAAGCTACGATATAACCATGAGTGATGCCAAAATACAATTGCTCGAATATATAACCGAAGATGGGAATAATCCATTTCATGAATGGCTTGCCTCGTTGAAAGATCGCGCTGCGCGTGCACGGATTCGAGTTCGCTTGAATCGTGTAAGACTTGGAAATTTTGGCGATTGCAAGCCCGTGGGAAAGGGAGTAAATGAGTTGCGCGTGGATTATGGCCCAGGATACCGGGTTTATTATGGAAAATCCGGATCAACCATTGTGATTCTATTATGCGGAGGCTCTAAAAAAGCACAATCAAAAGATATTCAATTGGCTCAGGCATATTGGGCCGATTTTCAAAGGAGATCAAAATGGGAAACAGAATAACGGAAAAATATGAAAATAATCTTAAGGCGGACCTTCTCGATCCTGCTGAAGCCGCTGAATATTTAAACGCTGCATTGGAAGACGGCTCCCACGAAGTGTTTCTGATGGCCTTAAAAGACGTGGCAAACGCGAAAGGCATTTCTGAGATAGCACGCGAAACAAAGCTTAACAGGGAAAATCTTTATCGCATTCTTTCCGCGCAAGGCAATCCCAAATTAAAAAGTCTGAATTCCGTTTTGCACAGTGTCGGACTGAAATTGTCCGTTCAGGTTGAAAACCGATTATAAAAGCTGTTCGATTGAAAAATTAGCGGATGGTAACCCGGGAGATGCAAAACCAGTTGGGGAGGGGGGGCAAGAGCAGATCATGCCAAAAATAAAAACCTCAAAATATGATGTTGCTGAACATCTTCGCACCCCGGAGGATATGGCTGCTTACCTTGAGGCCTGCATTGAAGAGGCCAATGGAGATTCGGCATTTATAGCAAAAGGTCTGGGAGATATCGCGCGAGCAAAGGGCATGTCGCAAGTGGCGCGTGATGCCGGGTTGTCCTGGGAAAGCCTTTATGGTCAAAGGAGCCTGAAAATATGAAAGACGATCAGAACAAAGGTGAAATCGTCGTCTACCAGTCCAACGATGGCCGGATAAAACTGGAAGTGCGATTGCAGGATGAAACCGTCTGGCTGACCCAGCAGTTGATCGCAGAGCTGTTCCAGACCACAGTGCCCAACGTCAGCATGCACATCCGCAACATTTTTGAGGAGGGCGAATTGACGTCCGAGGCAACTATTAAGAAATTCTTAACAGTTCGCCGGGAGGGGAACCGCGATGTCCGGCGGGAACTGGACTTTTACAATCTCGACATGATCATTTCTGTTGGCTACCGGGTGAAAAGCCTCATCGCCACCCGCTTCCGGATCTGGGCCACCCGTCAGCTCAAGGAATACATCATCAAGGGTTTTGTCATGGATGATGAGCGGCTCAAGAATCCGCCGGTCAAAGGGTCTGCTGTTCCCGATTATTTCGATGAGATGCTGGAACGTATCCGCGACATCCGCGCCAGCGAGCGGCGCATGTACCTGCGGGTGCGGGAAATTTTCGCCATGGCGGCGGATTATGAGCCGACCTGGAGCGAAACCACCAAATTCTTCAGCGTCATCCAGAACAAGCTGCATTTTGCCGCCACGGGCATGACCGCCGCCGAACTGATCCGTTCCCGTGCCGATTATTTATTGCCGAACATGGGGCTGACCTCGTGGAAAGGCGACGAGGTGCGCAAAACCGACGTAACTGTTGCCAAGAATTATCTCAAAGAAAACGAAATCGACGAGTTAAACCGGATCGTCACCATGTGGCTGGACTTTGCCGAGGATCAGGCCAAACGACGCAAGCAGGTGTTCATGAAAGACTGGGAACAAAAACTCGACGATTTCTTGCGCTTCAATGAACGGCGGGTATTGCCCGGCGCCGGGAAGATCGGCAAACAGATGGCAGACGGCCACGCCAGAGCCGAATACGACAAGTTTGAGATCCGCCGCCGGGAATACAAGGAAGCCGTGGGTGAGACGGAGACCATCCGACAACTTGAGCAGGCGGCAAAAATGCTCGAAGACGGGAAACCCAAAGGCAGGAAAAAACCGAGTGGTTGACGCCTATTGCCGGCTTTTTTTGAAAACAGCGCCATGAGCCCCGACATCCATCCCGGCATCTATGACGCGCTCCTTGATGAAGCTCTGCGCGACCTTCTGGGGCGATATCCGGACCTGCTGCACTGGGAATCCCAATCCAACACGGCCCGGGCCTCTGCCACCTGCCAAAACCTGATTAACGACCAGGCAGGGGCAACCCGGGATCAAGCCGCAAGCTTGATTTTCAATTGCTTTTACTGTACGTTGGCATGGAATCGAAGCTGAAGCGGCAAACCGCCGAAGTCGCCCGTCTCGATCAACTTATTTGGGCCAATCTGGAGGACATCGGGTATGGCAGGTAAGAAGAAAGGCACATCCCTTCCGACAGACGACAATCTCGCGCAACCGCGCAAGAGCCGGGGCCGCTTGCGCGTCGGCGCGTCGTTTCCCACTCCACCCTTGCATGCCGACATGCCGTCGGATTATATGACCACGCTGGGCGAAATCAAAGAGCGCATCCGCTCCGAGCGCCTGCGCGTTGCCTTGTCTGCGAATTCGGCGATGATTCTGATGTACTGGGAGATCGGCCGAATCATTCTTGCTCGCCAGAATAAAGAGGGTTGGGGCACCAGGGTGATAGATCGGCTGTCAGTGGACCTGGGGGAGGAATTCCCCGAAATGCGGGGATTGTCGCCGCGCAACCTGAAATACATGCGAAAATTTGCCGAATCCTGGCCGGATCGCTTAATTGTGCAACGCACCGTTGCACAATTACCATGGCGGACCAATCTGGCGCTGATTGAAAAACTTGCCGAACCGGATGATCGTCTGTGGTATGCGCGACAGACCGCCGAAAACGGTTGGAGTCGGGAAATCCTTGTACTGCAAATCGAGAGCGGACTGCATGAGCGTCAGGGCAAAGCCACCCACAACTTTGCGCTCACTCTGCCGCCGCCTGATTCCGACATGGCCGCGCAGGTCTTCAAAGACCCTTACCTTTTCGACTTTATCGGCACTGCCGACCCTCGCCGCGAACGCGAGGTCGAACAGGCGCTGGTGGATCATGTTCAAAAGTTTCTGCTGGAGCTGGGCGCCGGATTCGCGTTTATCGGACGACAGGTGCATCTGGAGTTTTCCAGCGCCGACTACTATCTCGATTTGCTCTTCTACCACCTCAAGCTGCGCTGTTACGTGGTAGTGGAGCTCAAGGCCGTGCCCTTTGAACCCGAATTCGTCGGCAAGCTGAATATGTACATGGGAGCGGTGGACGATCTCCTGCGTCATCCGGACGACAAGCCCACTATCGGCCTGCTGCTGTGCAAAGGCAAGAACCGGATCATCGCGGAATATGCCCTCAGCGGCTTCACACGCCCTATCGGCGTGGCTGACTGGAAAAAACAACTCACCGAGACCTTGCCCGCCGATCTCAAGGGAAGCCTCCCCACCGTCGAGGAGATCGAAGCCGAACTGAGCGAGGTGGTCGAGAAAACCGCGAAACGCTCCCGGCAGAGCAAATCCGGCGGCACGGTGCGCGAATCTCCAGCCCCCTATGGGCCGGAGCATGTCCGGATCATGGACGAACCTTTCGACGCCGCCGACGGCGCCTATACCCCATTCGGACGCCGCTGGGACGGCGGCACGATCACCTTAAATTCCGAACATCTTGCCGCGCTGAAAAAAGGAAAAATCCTCGCCCTCGATGTCCGTGATGAATACGTCGCGTTTCTGAAAGCGGACGGACCGAATTGAAAAGGACATTCAGAAGAACCTGGATTAACAAAAACCATTTACACGTAACCTGCGCCATTATTGAGCGAAACGGCGCTGTGCTAGCGGCCCGGCGGGGCGAGACCATGGCCATGCCGCTCAAATGGGAACTTCCCGGCGGGAAAATCAAATCCGGCGAAACGCCGGAAGATTGCCTTCGGCGGGAAATTGCCGAAGAACTCAATGTCACCATCGCGGTGCATCAATCCCTGGCGCCGGTGACGCACGCTTATCCGTCCTTTACCATCACGCTTTATCCGTTTATCTGCTCCATTGCGGGCGGCGACATCAAACTGCGCGAACATGCCGCCGTGGCCTGGCTGCCCCGGAACCAACTGTTTACCCTGGACTGGGCCGAGGCGGATCTGCCGGTGGTGGACGCCTATTGCCGGCTTTTTTTGAAAACAGAGCGGGGCTACACCATCCTCGCCTTTGCCCGAAGCCAAAAAAACCGCAACGGATGCACCGTGCCATTCGTCTACCTGGGCCCCATCGACCGGATCAGCCACGAAAGCGAACGCCCCATCAAAATGATCTGGCGGCTGCGCCACCCCATGCCGGTGGAGATGTTTGAGGAGAATAAGCGGGGCGGGTAAGGCCGGCCGTTAATGAGACTGATTTCCGTCGCGTTTCAATATGCTGCGCGTGAGGGCTCGTTAAAGGTGATGCGGGCATCGCACTTGCTTTCGGATAGTACTTATGCTAATAAATCGCCAGATTCATTAACAGGATTCACCCGCAGGGGTCTTGCATCCCCTCAAGCTTACACCCATGCCGGGCATCCACAATCAACTGCTGCCTACGGGCCACGGCCCGCTTCGGAACCGGACCTCGGGCAAGGAACAAATGTTAATGCAACAGGAAATGATTAAATGAGAATTTATCTTGATTGTTGTAGTCTGCAACGACCCTTTGATGACAAATCCCAACCGAGAATAGCTGTTGAGGCTGAAGCGGTGCTCGTCATTCTCGCATTGTGTGAATCGGGTCGTTTGAGACTCATCTCCTCAGATGCTTTGCTGTTCGAGATCGGACGCATTCCCGATCAGGATCGAAAAGATGATGCTTTGACAATTCTCCAAATAGCAAAAGAAACACTTGATTTAAAAATAGAAATAGAAATTTTGGCCAGAAAGCTGGAAGCATCAGACCTGAAACCACTGGACGCTTTGCATTTAGCATTTGCCTCAGATTCAAAAGTTGATTATTTTTGCACTTGTGATGATAAATTTTTGAAAAAGGCCAAAAAGTTATCAGGATTGAATACCAGGGTGGCATCTCCCACCGAACTCGTAATGGAGTTAGACATATGAATATAGAAACAAGACCGATATCTGAAATCAGCCGACGGGCTACTTGCATTCTATTCAAAGAGATGGGTGTTGTTGACACCATTCGTTTTCTGAATCAGTTCTCGGTAGGTCGTGGTGACTATACAAAAGAGCGCGAGAATTGGCTGCGGGAAACAACTCTGAATGATGCCATTTCTCAAATTAAAGCTGGGAAAAATAAAACCCAACCGGGCACTTGATCCGACCGGAAAAGCCGTGAGGCGCTTCCAGTCCTTTGAACGACAGGCACGGAAACGACCGATGGCCCTGCCCATTCTTCAATGCGCCAATTGCCCTGAATATGTCATTGACGACAAGGTGCTGAGTTGGATCGACGAGATTCCGGCGAAAGTGAAAAGCAGCACTGAGCTTGTGTGGTTTGCCAATCAATGAAATTGTTTTGCGCTTGGTCGACTGTCCGTCAACCTGTGAGGAGGGAATTCCCCAATATGTGGGGGTTGTCGCCGCGCAACCTGAAATGCATGCGGAAATTTGCCGATTTTGAAGAATTTAATGGAAGGGGGAGTTATTTAAATGAATTCCTTTAAATACAAAGGTTTTATTGGTTCGATTCGCCCCAGCGTCGAGGATGATTGCCTCTACGGTAAAATGGAATTCATTAATGATTTAATCACTTACGAGGCTGAAACAGTTCCGGAATTAAAAAAAGCCTTTGAAACTGCCGTTGATGATTACCTTGAAACATGCAAAAGCCTTGGCAAGAAGCCGGAAAAACCCTTCAAGGGGAGCTTTAACGTGAGACTGGGCACGGAATTGCATAGATAAGCCGCCCTGTTTGCCCATGAAAACAGCATGAACCTTAACGAGCTTGTTACTGAATCGGTTAAAAACTATATAAAAGGACAAGAACCAAAAGAGGCACATCAGCATTGGCATGCGAAAAAAACAGCCAAGTTATCAGGCAATTTGCATGATGAGTGCTATCGCAGGACAGGATAATCCTGACAGACCCGTTAATTTTAATTGCGGATTTCAAACAAAGCCTTATCGATGAGGTGGTCGCAAGTTGCGACCACCTTTTGAAACTCAAATATTCCAAATTGTTACCATATGAATTTACAGAACACGGGTCTATAATGGCCGCAAGAGTGCTGAACACATCAAGAGCCATGAAAAAAACTAGCCGATCATGATACGCAGATTTTTGAATTGACAACTCTCAGCATGTGAATACGTTGGCTCTGGAGCGGAATATTGACCATTTAGTTTACCAGCCATACGGTCTGACAGAGGCAAAAATCAAGATCGTGGAAGGAGAAACAGCGTGAGCGGCGATAAAAAAAACATCATCATCTACAACACCATTGACGGCAAAGCCTCTGTTTCCCTGTACGCCAGAGATGGCATGGTCTGGATGAACCAGAACCAGATCGCCGAACTTTTTGACACCTCGGTGCCCAATATCAGCATGCACATCTCCAACATCCTGAAAGAAGGGGAATTAGAGCCAAATTCAGTTGTTAAGGATTTCTTAACAACTGCCGCTGACGGCAAACAATACAAGGTCACCTTTTACGCCCTGGACATGGTTCTGGCCATCGGTTTCCGGGTGCGGAGCAAGCGGGGAACCCAGTTCCGGATTTGGGCCAACCGCAACCTCAAGGAATACATGGTCAAGGGCTTTGTCATGGATGATGAGCGCCTGAAAAATCCCGACGGCCGCCCGGACTATTTTGATGAATTGCTGGAACGCATCCGGGATATCCGGGCCTCGGAAAAGCGCTTTTACCAGAAGCTCCGGGACCTTTTTTCCTTAAGCAGCGATTACGACCCCACAGACAAAGCCACGCAGATGTTTTTTGCCGAAACCCAGAACAAAAGGAACGTATGGATATTCCCATGTCTTTCTGGAAAGAAAACGTGGACCGCATTCTGGAATTAAACGATAAAAAGGTGCTTGCCGATAAAGGCGCGATCTCCAGCGCGGAAATGGAACAAAAAGTCAGAGAGATCTATGTCGAATTTGATGCCCGCAGAAAGGCCTTTGAAGCGGATCTGGCGGACAAGCAGGATGTGGAGGAGATCGAGGCTGTAATCAAAAATCACAAAAAATAGTGAAACAAGAAACGGTATAAAAACCACATTAACTCGGATTGGCAATTCAGCTGCGTGCGGTCGATTTTTATAACCTGGACGCCACTATTTCCGATGGAGGTCAGCCATGGCCATTAAAAAGGATAAATATACCTATCGGGTTACCCGGTCTGAAGATGATAATGAATATGTGGGTCTGTGCGCTGAATACCCAAGCTTAAGCTGGCTGGCTGATACGCCGGAAAAAACATTAAAAGGAATTCGGAAACTTGTGGCCGACGTGTTATTGGACATGATCGAAGACAATGAGCCCATCCCCGAACCGATCGCATGCAGGCATTTCAGCGGGAAATTCATGGTGCGGGTGCCGCCGGATGTTCATCGGAAATTAGCCATACAGGCCGCGGAATCCAACGTAAGCCTTAATCGCATTGCAAATTCCAAATTGAGCCAATAAATACGCTTTGCACACAGCTGCCATATCCATGTAGCAGGGAAGTCATCTCTGCGCCTTAAAGATAAAAACAACTGATCCGCAATTCCACCGCCGACACTGTGGAACGTCGTGAAAGCATGCGACGGTATAACCAATGCCGCCGTTCCGGATACGGCGGCAGAGCGTGGGGTGTGCGGGAAAATGGCAACGGCGTTTAAAAAAAATCCCCATTCCAGAGCATCCGGCAAAACAGCTCCGCCGGGACGATTTCAATGCCGTCTTCGGTCTTGCGGGGTCTGGACTCCAGGCAGATGATCACCGCCCGTTGCAACGGGTAGTCGACTTTTGCCGCTCGCAACCCTTTCAGATGATCGGACGTAATTTTTCCGGAAGCCTTGGCTTCAAAGCCGATCCGCATGTCATCCACGATAAAGTCAACTTCCCTGCCGCTGGCCAGTTTCCAGTAACTTAACGCGGCAAATGATTCGCTGTACAGGTTGTATGACGTGATCTCATGAAAACACCAGTTTTCAAAGGCCTTGCCGAAAAGCTCCCCGCCGGGTTCAAGATGCCCGCGCCTGGCAAGGAAATTGACCATGCCCACGTCGGAAAGATAAAATTTCGGTCCCTGAACCACTCTTCTTTTGGGCCTTTTGGTATATGCCGGCAGCCATCTGCCAAGGAGCGTGTCTTCTATGATCTGATAGTATCCCTTCACCGTCTGGCTGGATATCCCGCAATCCCTGGCAATGGTGGAAAAATTCACGGGCTCTGTGTCGGACAACGCCGCATTGGATAAAAATTCCGAAAAAACGGGAAGATTCCTGACAAGACCTTCTGCGGCGATTTCTTCTTTAAGATAATCCCCCACATAGGAATTGATCAATCTGCCGGGATTATCCGACAAGTAGAAGTTGGGGATATAACCGTGATTGATCATGCGCGCCAGGTCCCAGTCGGACTTGAGTTCAGTGGAAACCAGCCCCTGCAATTCATATCGGATGGCCCGGCCGCCCAGCAGGTTGGCATGACCCCGCCTGACCTTTCGGGCGCTGGAGCCGCACAAGGCGAAACGAATCCCTTTATTTTCATGAAGCCAGTGAACTTCATCCAGAAGCGCGGGGACTTTTTGCACTTCGTCGATTACCACAAAAGGCGGGGATCGGTAAAACGCCAGCTCCTGCCGCAGCAGTTGCGGATTTTCCATATACTTCCGATATTCATCAGATTTGAGCAGATCAATCCACAGCGCCTCAGGGTATTTAAAACGAAGCAGGGTGGTCTTTCCGGTCTGCCTGGCCCCCCACAGGAAAAATGTTTCCTTGCCCGGAGCCGGGAGATTTCTGTTTCGGTTTATCATTTTCCATTCCTCATACTCCGGCTCTCTATCCCGAAAATTATCATTTTGTTGAGGAGTTGAACATTCCACGGCAGCAACGATAACAATATATCCTGTAATTCTCAAGTATAAATTTAAATTTACATGTAATTTTCAAGCATTCATTGAAAATTACATGTAATTTCAGTTTACATATATCTATGCCGCCGTATGTCATTTTGAATGCAAAATGGAATTATTTACAGAGGGAACGGAAAATCAGCCCGATGAAATGGCTCCGGCCAGGGTTTCAACTTCAACCGCGCTTGAACAACCGGCAATGGCAACGGTTATGGGTTTGCTTACGACCGGATTGGACTCTGAATCTGTTTCATGTTAACATATTCATAAAAAACATTTAAATCAAGCTGCTGCCACCGGGGAGTGCCGCTTTTCCTGACGGAATATGGACGCTTTCAATCACAAGATATGATATAATACGGAGATCCAGAATCAGCGGCAAAACATTGTCCAAGGCAAAACATTGTCCACATTTTAAAACGGAGGCGAAAACATGTCTGAAAAAATGCCCAAAAACTACCAGGTAATGGCGTCTGAACACCCCAGGCTGATGAAGGCTGTTTCCGCGCTTGGCCAGGCCGCGCGCTCGGAAGGCCCCCTGGATGAAAAAACCGTGGAATTGGTTCAGATGGCCGCTGCCGCCGCCCTCAGGCTTGAAGGGGCCGTGCACAGCCATGCCCGCCGGGCCCTCAAAGCAGGAGCAAGCCGGGAGGAAATTCATCACGCCCTGCTTGTGCTTACCTCTACCATGGGT
>Ga0351930_1104_pt1 | contig 15294 bp, 9 predicted proteins | sample BONcelT113001E10_FD_205823 | JGI IMG/M metagenome (GOLD analysis project Ga0351930, IMG submission 205823) | Enriched cells from coal bed in the Powder River Basin, Montana, United States - BONCAT cells T11 rep2 HSBNCT.T11.300.1.E10 ...
TTCATTAAGTACAAAGAAGTCCCTAATACCGCTAAGATGGTCAATGTAAATTAGCTCATATTCCAGAGTATTTATATTTAACTTCATCAAAGAATGATTGACATGCCCCGTTATACGGGGCTTATCAATAGGAGGTTCCTTATTCTGCGGTTCTACTCTTTCGTCATAGACCCTAACAATTGTGTAGAGTATCGAATCATTAATAAAATTGGGATAATGATATGCAAATGACATATTGTCTATTTCAATTTTGAAATCAGAATTTGTTTTCCATCTATCCCTCGTCAATAAAATGGATTGATTTGCCAATACACCAATATTTAGGTCAAACATTTCAATATATTTAATTGTGTAGATCCCTTCAATAAGTGTCGATTCAAATGTAGCTCCACCATCATACGAATTATAAAGTATACTTTTATTAAATGAAACAAAAATATGACTGTTATCTGGTACACTAATATCTTGAACTTCTAACTCCTTAATCTCGTTCAACAGAATCCATGTATCACCACCATCTTGTGATTGATACAACCTTGTTGGACTGCCATAATTTAAAATATAACAGTTCGTTTCATCAAGACATTTTATAGCTTGAGGATTGCCTATACCTTGAAATACCTCTATCCATTTGTTTTGAGAAAACAGAAATGTGGGTAATATTATTAAATACAATATTACAATAATGAATATATTCATTACTTCACCTTCAAATATTTTTCTGTCTTTATGAGCAAACCATCAATTTGAATGCTTAGTATATAGAACCCCGTTCTTAAATCGTTTGTGTTTATTTGATATAAATTCTCACCGCTAAAGAGTTTGTCTGAAAGGGATATTGCTTGATGTCCTTCTAATGAGCTAATCTTCAATTGCAAATTATCGCTTTCAATTTCAGAAATAATTGCAATGTCAATTTGTTCGGAGCCGAATTTGATTTTGATTAATACATCGTCATCACCAAAATGCTCTTGTAATTCAACATCATAATCAATTGCTTTTCTGCCTGAATATCCTTCATGAGTCAGGCTGTATAACCAATCGCATCTATTTTCGCACTGTGCAGCTACGGGCGATGGTGGGTGATAAGTTAAGCCACCGGAAGGATGTAAAGTGTAATAACCAAAATTAGTTGGGTCTATATAATAATCGACAAATAGACATGAATCAAAACCTGCTATTGAACCCAATGTGTCAATAGTTATATAATTTGGGTCGCCTTCAAAACGACAGACTCTCAATCCGACGGAGCAACATTCAGTAGTGTCGCATTTTTGATAAGATATACCACCCAAAGCGTTCTCAAATTCAATCCAACAAGATGCTGTAATGACTCGCCAAGTATCGTCACACTCACCATCTGGTTCTTCTCCAGCATCAACTGGCAAAAATCCCATTTTATTTTGTAAAATTGCTTGCAGTACAGATTGTTTATGAACTATATGTGCCGGAATTGAACAAGTTTCACAAGCACTTGGAAAACTTGGGTCGCTGTATGTTTTGAAAGTTAATATCTGTAATTCTTGTGTTCGCGGTGTGTCACATGTGTTTCCTCTCCATGTGTATTCTGCTTTTACCCAACAATTAGGGCATCCAGCAAGTTGGAATTCTACATAATCCAGACTGTCAAAAGGTACTTCTGCACAATCTGGTGTACAAGCAGAAAGAAACTCAACGATTGGGCAATAAAGGTCTTTTATTACTATGCAAGGATCTGTATCTGAAAGCCCCCTAAAGAATTTGAAAGTATCTTGTCTGCTTTCACCTTTGTATAAACATCCAAATGAACCGAAATATCTCGACACTTCAGTTACTCCTACAATTGAGTGCCTCAAAGGGTGATTGATTGAATAATGCGTAAAACAATTATTTGGTCCATCAGGCATATTGAGAGTAGCACTTACTTCGCAGTAATCTTCACCACATGAACCTCCATCAGGGTCAATTGTCATTTCTACCCAACTTTGCATATCTTCGGAACTCAAGCAATTGCAACATGGTGGAAAATCAATAAGAACTGATTCGCAAGCCAAACCACCTTTGGAATGAACAATTTGGAAGTTTGGTTCAAAATCAAGAGGTGCATCACAAAAACTGTATGAAAATGTTATTTTGCCATTTTCATAATCAATTTCCATTTCGTCCAAATCCTCAACCGGCACCGGTGAAGATTCCATAAAACTGGAAAATGTCAGATTGCTCGCAATCATCCTCAAAAGAGGGTTATTTGATGCACATGCTTCCATATCCAAACTAACTTCATAGGTACAACAATTTTCACTACTATCTATTTTCGAGACGGCTATATCCAATTTTTCACATAATGAAAATGTATATGGTACATAGATTTCCAAAGTATCGCAACCAGAATTGTTCAAAATTCTGCCAGCTTCATCGTAAAAATCAATGCGAACTTTGACTGAATCAATACCCAACGACATCATGTACAATAAATAACATTCGTCAAGAGCAAATTGGATTGGAAATTCTATATCCACATTATCATGAAATTCTTCAAATTCAATTGTTTTTTGCTCTCCAAAGTTGTAATAAATTCTATAACCTTTAGGCATTTTACTCTCAGGAAAATCAGATTCATAAATACCCTCAATTGTCACCCACAAAGAATCAATAATCACAGCAGACCTAAAATCAAAAGTACATGGGGCGTATTCTTCTGGCCCCGGGTCATACCCTTGCGTACTTGGACATTTGTGCCTATTTTCAACAGAGGGGTACCATTCGTGAGTTGCTGCATGACTTGCAGTATCATCTGAATAAGAATAATTTCTTGAATTAATCAGAGAACTAAATTCTGTGTCAATATAATCCATGATATTTGTATAACTGGAATAACAATCTTCTAAAAATTTAATATTATCAAATTCCTTAAAAATTGTATGATAAGTTCTTGCCCAAAGATAAAGTTCTTGTGAACTTACCGAAAATAGACGATTGATTCCTAATCCTATACGTTTTTCTTGATCATTGTAATCATAATAAGTCAATTGAGAGCCGGAATAGCCTTCTAAATTCGAAGGGAAGACATCACCTTGCGTTGTCCACCCAATTTGAGTAAAAATGTAACTATGAATTTCACCTGGTGTAGGTTGATAGGTAAATGAAACAAAGTTATTGTCTATTACAAACGTAGGTTTAGATACTCGTCTTCCAATAGTTAAGAAGTCTTGATTGTTAGTGCTTTCCCCATTATTTGAGTCAAAATAAAATTGGTTAGACCAACCCAGATGTAATTCCTTATAGAATGGCTTTTGGCTCATTCGTAAAATTACAAAGTCTGCGGAAGTATCTTGTGGATGGGAATTAACATCATATGCAAACACAGACACACCGCAGTAGTCAATTACTTCGTCAAAATCTATTGTATTTCTCCATTGCAAGAAATTCCCATGACTCGCTTCACAATTCACATTTTCAAGGTGCCAGGGTGTGCCATATTGATGATGCCAATTGAATCTGATAATCACTTTTTCCAAATAATCTGTATCATTTTCAAGTTGTGCATTGACAATATTTATTATAGCACCATTGTGATACACAGTAAATATAAATCCCTGTTCACAATTTAATGGATCAACACAGTCTTCATGAGGAAAATTGATAAGTGTACCATTTTCACCACCGTTTTGACCACCGTAATTTGAAATCGTATCACAGTTTGGCACCATAATTACACATGAAGCCCGGGCTGCATCAAATTGCCATTCATTAATACCACTTAATTTACTAAGATTAAAAATTTCATTAGTATTGCCGTGCCCTAAACTTACACACTCAGAAGTGCTTATAACATTATTTGCATAGCCCTTGACATTTGGTGTACAAGTATGACATGAATCAAAATCCCCAAGAAATTGCTCTGTGGTCTTTGATGTGGCAAACATGGCTAAATAGTTGACACCAAACAAAGTCATATCAAAGTCATCTTTATTATTAAAAACTACTTCAAAGATTAACTCGTTTGCTGGCAAACTCATGATACTAAGGAATTTGCCGATAGATTTTTCGTAAATCGGTCCGGCAACAATTTTATAATCGTCTGTGTAAACGTAGCAATGAGCCTCGTTTTTCAAGATTATATCCCGAAAATATATTGACATTTCTCCCAACACCACAGCGTGAACTTTGATATTCACCCTTGCGATTTGCTTATTGCCGATACGCTCAAAATGTGCGAAATCTTTGATATTGATTTTCATATCCGATTCGCTGTAGTTTCCATCAGCATCAACGGGGAAATCAATCTTGGGAAGAACATTCAACGGAGTAGTTCCGCTTTTGTCATAAGAAAAGGGTTTTGCCTGATTGTAAACAATCTGACTGAAAGCTGGGCTGAATGATAGCAATAATGCTACTAAAATTAAAAATGCTCGTTTCATAAAATCTCCTTTAAAAATGAAAAAAGCCCGAAGGCTTGAATTGAATTTTCAATAACAATAAGTTTAAACCGAAAGGTCTAAAATTTGTGATTATAGTAGTTCTCATATACATTTTTCCTGAAAAGCAACATTCTCAAATAGCAACGTACAAAAAAAATTGAAATGTGCAAGTCAAAAATACAAAATTCTTAAAATATTAACAAAACAGCATCTGTTGACATTTGTTAATATCTATGCTACAAATTAACCATAATTAAAAGAGGTATAAGCCTCTAAATATTTATGACAGGTTGCTTAATTCTAATTTTACTTTTTTGGTTGGGATGTTTGTTCCCTTGGCTTTTTATCGTTTACCTCATCCTGTTTCTAATCCATAACTAAAAACCTCCGATTAGGAGGCTTTTTTTAGTTTGATACCTTTTACATCTTTAATGACAGGCTTTAGAGAAGATTCAAGCAGTTCTATCAGTGCCTTTCTTTGGTCTTTCAGATTCGGTGCTCCAGCTTTCATAGTCGCTTCAATAGCACTTCCTAAAGCTCCCTTAACACCAGTAGAAATTCCACCTGTAAAACCTGCTTTTGGGATAGATTCAGGGTATAGTTTTCTTAATTCCTGTGCAAACTCAGCTACTTGCTTGGGTGAAGCGTCTGCATAGCCTAATTGCCTCGCTAAGGCGTCCATTTGGTCTGCAATTGCTTCAAATACAGGTGAGCTTTGTGCTTCTCCAAATATCCTTCTTAGGTTCACTTTGGCAAATTCCGCAGGATCAGCTGTCTTAGTTATATTAAAATTAGGAGTTCTCAAAATACTGTCTTCAATATCTTCGACAACTAAAGCTAAATTACGATACTTCTTGTTAAGTTCTCGGATTTCAGGTGAGACATCTTCCAAATTCTTTGAGAAAACATCACGAAAAACACTAAACAAACTCTTAGTTCCGTCGGGGGTATCAACCATAATCTTACCAACTCCTTCCATTGTAGCCTCTCTTTGCAGTTTACTGAATAACTGGTCTTTTCCGTGAATACTACTCGGAGATAGATTTGCACCACCCTCCGAAGCTAAATTATAAAGTTCCTGAATCTTGGTTCTCTCGGCAGGTGTGTATTTTGTTCCTGAAAAATCAAGTTTAACTCCCTTTTTAGTGTATTGAAGTTGAATGCCCTGACTTGCAAGAGTGTCATCAAGCTCTCTAAAACCATCAGCCATATTAACTTTTTCTGTTTTAGAAAGTTCTTTCACCTTTTCACCTAAATCTTTGCCAATCTTCTGCTTCTGTTTATTGATAACCTCAAACTGTTTTGATGCTAATTCACCACTTACAATAGAAGGCTGTTTTTTTAATCCAATAGACTTTGGGGTTTCTTCGGCAATTTCAACTACTTGCTTAAACGCTTTTCTTGTGGGTTCATCAACTTCTGCGATTGTATTGATAATCCTATCATCTAATTTAGATTTAATAGCATTAGCTACTTCGGGTGTGGATTCTTTGATTCGTGCTGACCTTAATACAGCTTCATTTGCGGACTCTTTGACTCTCTCAATGGCTCTTGGCACTCTTTCAGCTAATTCTGATCCAGTTTGACCAATAGCTTTGACAGGAGTAGATAATTTATCACCTGCCTTAACCAAGACTTTTCCAGTACCTTTGGTTAATGCCACTGCTCCACTAATTCCGCCACCAATTACTCCGCCACCTAATCCACCGATAGCACCTTCAGTTATGCCAGATTTTAGAACATCAATATTGGATTCGTTCTCTTGCATAGATTGAGTTGCTCCTGATGCACTACCATATATAGAGCCGATAATAGCTCCTTCTTTAGCTCCTTTCAGAATGTTCTTAGGTGGACTTAGTAAAGGTTTTAAAATAGTTGGGGCTTTAGAAGCAAGAGAGCCTACTTTTGCAGTACTACCAAAAGTACCCAAAGATAAAGCCTCTAATGCTGTTCCTCCAGCTTCACCGAGTATTTGTTTGGCTGTTTTTTGATATTCTGGATTTGTAAAAATATCAACTCCAACATTATCTCCTGCTATTTTAGCGGCGTTAATCCAATCCTTTTTTTTATTAGGGTCGGTTTCTTTTTTAGCGTTTTGCATAAACAAGTCAATCTGATTCTGAGCCTGTTCTTGTATTCCTTTTTGTGTGTCCTGTACATTTCCTTTTGTTTGGTCAAGGACACTAGCCGCTGTTCCTAAAGTATTACCAAATTTCTGGGTAGATGAAGTAAAAAAATCACCAACTTTTCTAAGTGTGCTTTTTTCTTCCTGTTGTAATAAATGGTCAAATCTACCGACTGATTGTTTCGGTTGAGAAGTAATAGGTTCTGGTTTATTTATCGGTGGCAATCCGCTTTTTTTTCTTATTTCGTTTATTTGTTGAGGGGTAAGCATATTATTGACCTAACACTTGTAAAATTTCTTCATCGGTTAAATTGGGGTTTGCCGAAACAATGGCGTCGTATTCAGCTACTAACTCAGGGTTATTTTTTATTGTTTGCTCTAAACTAATGACTGGCACGGAATTATTAGAATATAGTTCTTGGATTCTTTTAATCTCCTTATCGAATGACTTTTGGTCAATCTTATAACCAACAACCTTTCCACTCTCATCTTTAACTACCCATTGGTTAATAGGTGTAGCGGCTCTTTCAAGAACTTCTCTTTCACTATCACTCAAAGCTCCAAAAGTAGCACCTTGTCCTTTAACTTCAATCAATTTAGCTAATGTGATGTTATCAACTAATTGTTGAACTTTACCGATAAAGTTTTGATTTGCGCCACTATAATGGTCTGCACCATAAGGTATTTCAAATCCAAGACCAAAAGGTAATGGTACTGGAACTTTCCCTCTCGCAAATGGATTATTACCAACCGCAGAATTTTTGCCCTCATCGGTAAGAATTTCGCTGGCAAGTCCAGATAAGAAAGCGGATTGTTTGGCTTGTTCCTGTTTTATAGAATTAACCTTGTCTTCTTTTTCTTTTTGACTAGCTTCAAATGCGATTTCAGCTTGAGTTTTCTTTGTGGCAGGCGTTGTAGTAGATAAATCAACCTTTCTTCTAGCTAATTGTTTAGCAACAGCGTCAAGACCCTCTTGCATAGTGGCATATTTAACATAATTACCACCCTCATTAGCTGGTCTAGCTGTTCCTTTCAAACTAGCAGGGAAGTTGGTGTTCCAAGTCACTCCACCTGGATTATTGTTATTATTCGCAACATTAGAAGTTCCTAAGAAGCTCTCGAGTTGTGTTAGGGCGACTAATTCTTCCCAACCAATGCCATTAGCATTTGCAACATCAGCAATCATTTGACCAGTAAACCTACTGTTGGGCTGGACAGACTTAATATAAGCGTCTATATCTGCGATTGAATTAAACTTACCAATATTATTAATTATATTTTGAACTGATTGAGCGTGTTTGGGGTCAGTGGCGTATGTGGATAAATCATAAGCGTTTCCAGATGGACTAATAATACTCTTATCTCCCGTTGTTATTGGCTTATAACTATCAGTAGCTTTGTCATAAGTTCCATAAATCGGATCACCATTAGCATCTGTACCAATTCTTTCTACCGATGGAGACTTATCAGCGTTTTCTCTCTGATATGTGGCACTATTTTTAATCTTTGATTGAACTGTCGCAATAGAATCGTTCATCGTAATTCCTGCGTCAAAGTATTTCTCACGCATTTTCTTGATGTATTCTTGATTTTCAGGAGTATATTGAGGGTTTTTAACATAGAAATCCTGTAATTTAGTTGCTCTCTGTTCGGGGGTGTCAGTTAGAAGCAATCCTGCGTTCTTAGCGATTAAGGGGTTTGTTTCCATTAACTTCATTATCTCAGCTTTGTTCTCTTCAACATTTTTAATCTTAGCTTCTAAGTCAGTAATAGCGTTATTGATAAGGTCTTTTTCTTCGCTTGTGAGATTAAGAACCTTTGTATTGGCGTCTGATTCTTTTTGGTCAAAGATACCCTTAACCATATTCAAGAAGTTTATGCGGTCTGTGGTTAACTGATTTATAGCATTTGCACCCTTGTCCATTATATCGAAAGCAAGTGTAAAATTACCGTCTATGGCGTTCATAGCGGCTTCTGATGTGGCTATCTTAGAAGTGTAGTTCTCTTTAACTGCGTTTTGTCTGCCCTGCTTTACGGAAGCAAGTGATGGTTTTGATGCTTCTTGATCCAATTCGTCCCTCATTAATTTAGAATAGGCAATAATATCATTAGTCAATGAAACTTTACTTTCAACTAAAGCCTTATAATCAACTCCCGCGATACTATCAAGCATAGTCTTATACTGTGTTCTGGCTTGTTCTGCTAAGGGGTTCATCTGACTGTCATAGGTGTCAATTTCTCCTTGCTTTTGGTCTTGGATAGTCTTTAAATCGGTTTCTGCTTGTTTTCTTTGGCTCTCTGCTTCTCGTAATTGTTGGGCTTTAATGTCGTTCAATTGTTTGTTAAGGTCAACCATCGAATTACCAGCGTCATTCATCTTGTTTTCACTATAAATCTGTTGGGCTTGGGTATTAGAACTAGGTAATTGAGATGCTGGGTTACCTGAAATCAACCCATTATTAAGAGTTTGAGAACTTAAAACATTGTTCTTTAACGCTGTTTGTTTGGCTTGTAAAGTCTCTTGGAGAGAGGTTTTTGGTGCAGAAACTTCGGTAGCTCCTTTATAAGCTCCCGAATTCCATTGGTCGCCTGTAATGCGTTGTTTTGTAGATGCGTCAAAGATGTCAGTCCCGACACGATAAATTGATGTAGCCATATAAAGTAATTATATCATACTATGTCTGTACCTCCAGTTGTTATTTTTCGTAATAAATTGAACTAATTATGAAATTGTGGCTAAAATCAGTAGCCTTATTAGTAGTCATCATTGCTACTGAATTACTCGAACTATCCGTCGGATAGTATGTATTGATATTCGCAGGACTGCCCATAATTCCATTTTTACGGTAATTAAATGTTACAGAAGAGCTACTAACCTTAAAAAACAGTTCTAAGTTGTCATTTGTGGAAACTGTTGTTAGTAAAACACTTGAGGAATTTGAACCATTACTTACAACTGCGTATAATGTGCTGATACCCTCTTCTTTTAAGATGTTAAAACCAACAAAAGGGGCATTAAAAGTGAGGGCTGTTCCGGTAATAGTAGCACCACCCAAACCCACAACAGCAGATGCTTCAGCCGATTCGTCAGCGTCTAAATCTTCACAATGCAATACACAACTAAAATAAGGATCGTCATTAAATATCTTAAAGGCACTATCGGGGAATAAGTTATATTTAGCATTTATATAAGACAACGCAGTAGCACCAGTAGCAAAGATAAATCCGGTATTACCGACTGACGCACTAGGGCTTCCTCCACCCGTTGATACTAATAATCTTGCATAGTCCTCAAAACAAGTCGAGGCGATTATTTTATTTTCTTTATAGGGCTTGAACATTCGCCAAATATTGTTGATGTTGACCCATAAATTGCCAGCAGTATCAAGTTTCACACTATCCCAAAACTTCAGAGGAGTATTAACTGGCTCAGATGACACTAAACCCAAAAGACCCTCGATATTTTGTATATCATTTGGGTTATTTATAGGGGAGTTATTTTGTGGTACTTCGTTCACTTCCGTCATAATATATTTTAATGCTTCTTAGTCCTGTTGGAATAGTCGCTCCGCTATTATGTTTAAACTTAAATCGAGCTTGGATAGCTGAGAGATTGTTCAGTTGTAAGAAGTAGGTTTTTTTAGTGATAGCTCCGTCAATTGCGAAAGATATTGACTTAGTGTTAAGACTGGCTTCGGCTTCATCGCAGATAGCAAACTCATAAGCATCACCTGATTTAAGGGCTTTCTCAAACAAAATCTCAATCCTTCTTATATTTATTGGAGAAGGAAAATTGTAGAAATTACTAATAAATGAGGCGTCATAAGCAATATGATAAGACTTCCAAACAAAAAACTTTGATAGCGTAGCGTCTGTATCATTAATAAAGGACATTATGTGGTCTTCGTCAAAATTAACCAATACTAAAGGATTGTAGGATAAAGCGAAGTTGTCCAGCTTATTAATAGAATTGTAAATGGGATTATAGGAAAACAACTCAGCAAGAGTCGGTCCCGAACTTGCGAAATACAAACATCCACCGGCAGATATGAAGTTCTTAAAAGTAGAACCTCTAAGGGCAATTTCTTTCTTTTCTATGTAATTATATCCGTCAAAAGCATATATATAAGGTGCAGAGTAAAAGTAAATAGCACCTCTTAATACAGCAAGTCCTAAAATTGGTTTGCCATAAAAATCAACTTCTCTATTCCAAGTTACAGAACTAGCTCCTCCTGTGTATCCATCCCAAAAAAAGAATTTATTTAGGGCGTTATAATCACCTGTAGCTTGCCAAACAGCGACTAAACAGATTTGATTATTATATATGACAGCGTCAGTAATAATCCACCCAGCAGGCAAAGTCAGGGCATCATTTTTAGCCGTAGTTCCGTCCCAGCTTGCTAATTTATTACCGTTAGTTATGTATAAGTTACCTTGAAAGATAAACATTTTATGCAGATAACTTGCGTCTAATGCAGAACCGCCAGCCACAGTAGTCCACCAGTCATTATCAGGATCGCCACCACTAAAACTAAAATCAGACATCGCTATATTTGTAGTTGAAGTAATAAGCAATTTTCCTTCATAGACAATAATATCAGATTTGTCACTAAAGGTAACTGTTCCAATAGTTGCCTTGACAGTATGAGTGGGAGTAGTCTGAACACTTGCTGTTTCATAAACTCTACCTCCCGAACCTATAGAATAAATTTTGCTTGTAGCGGGATTGGCAATAGAAGCATAAACAACATCAGCAAGATTTGTATTATAAGCAGTATATTCTCTTTTTGGGAATAATAGACCTAGCGAAAACCCTCCACCTCCATTGCGTCTTGTAGTTTCTAAGGGATTACTGGTTGGTGAATAGCCTCCATCATCAATAAATTTAGATGTAGATTGACCCTTAAGAAATGAAGATTTGTCTATAGTTAAGATGTTCATAATAATTGAAGGAAGTTAGATGGGCTAGCTGTAATTATTTCGCCATAATAAGAGTAAGCTGAATTTCCGTGATTTTGAGCAAACATTTTAGTTCCGTCAGCAGAAATTCTTACACTCCATTGATAATTAGAGTCATTAATTGGTCTCATTTCCTCCCAAGTAACACCGTAATCAAAAGAAATATAAGTTCTACCAGCTGAGTCTCTGCTACTCGCTACCATAATACCATCATCGCTACAATCAACATCCCAAAAAATATCATTCGCACCAGCTGGCTGTCTTTCAGTCCAATTAACCCCACTATTAGATGATGTATATAGTCTACCAGTCTTTTCTCCAACTATAATATAAGTTCCATCACTACTACACGCAGCCGTTCCCCAGCTTTTATTCGCAGCACCAGCTGGCTGTATTTCTGACCAATTAGCACCAGTATCGGTTGATTTGTATAAACGACCACCTGAAATGCCAGCTATCATTAAACTACCATCATTATCCATACATAGGCAATTCCAAGACTTCGTGCCTGCTCCAGCTGGAGTCATTTCAGTCCAATTAGACCCAGTATCAACAGACTTGTAGAGCCTGCTACTACCAACTGCCAACATAACACTTCCATCAGCATCTAAAGCTACTCCACCAGCTCCACCGTCCTTATTAGCATCAGTCCAATTTGTTCCACCATTAACACTAAAAAATGTTTTATAATTACTACCACCATCAAAAAACTTAGCGATGATAACACTAGCATCGTCATCAGTGAATATGTGACCAGAGTTAAGTAGGTTGTAAGTAGCTGGTGAAAAATTATCTCCCCAACTAGCACCTAAGTTAGTGGATTTATACAAACTTCCCCCCACATTTCTGGGTTGCTCAATAATAACAGAACCATCAGCATTAATTGCGTGACCTATAGAAAAGCCACTGTTTTTCTTGGTTCTTTGTGTCCAGCTTATTGTTGGCATACTATGCTTCTTGGCTCGATGCTATACATCGCCATTTATTCAATGAATTAGCTGTGCTATACATAAATCCGACTGTTAAAATCTTAGACAAAACAGTAGTGGTTGGTAAAGCGACACCACCAGCCACGAAAGAAGTTCCCCAAGTAATAGCTCTTGCAGTTCCATTGTCTTTGATTTCAAATATTAAGGTCTGTTTATTGGTGGGTGTTCCTGATAAGTTGGTTGACATATTAGTAATAGCTTCTGCAAGGGCTGTGATGTCAACTACATCGCAATCATCTGTGTTAATAGTCGGAGTAGCGTGAGAAGTGATGGCGGTTACTCTTTTTGTAATTCTTTTATTGGTAAATGTCTGCGTCTTGGTGGGTGTGGTTATAGCACTATCAGCAACCGCCTTTGGTGTAGCAAATTTAGCGTCATCGGTGCCTGTGTCTATTTCAGCACCAGTGGCTTTGACTGGGATTGCATCCTTAACTGCTTTTTGAGTTGGGTAGAAAGTATCTGAGTTATCAGTTAGGTCTGTTTTTTTATTAGCTACATCTTCTGGTACATAAGAGATGTTTGAGTTTAAAATATTCCAATTTCCAGCTGTCTGCCCTGGAGTATCTACGTTAGCAATAACTGCGTCTCCCACTTGAACCGCAACACCTCCAAGAGTTCCCGCAACAGATATGACCCACATATCACCTTTCAAGACTGCTCCGGCGGCTCCTGATCCACCTGAAGCTGGAAAAGTATTAACAGAAGCGTCATATCCACCTCTATAGTCTAAAAGACCGACCACAAGTCCGTCTGCGTAATCCTTAATAGCTTTTACACTTGGATATTTAGTATCACTTGCTCCGTCAGTTGCAACATCAGTGGACTTATTAGAAGTATCTTCCTTACTCGAGATGTCTTGGTCACCTGTATTAGTACCCGAAAGATTCTCAGCTATAACTTCTCCTGCAAATTCTGCATCGCCTGCACTATCAAAAACTAAACTACCCTCGGGGGTGTCGGCTTCCATATCCACTACCCTATGAAGTCGGGCGTGGTCTTTTGATGCTAATGTATCTGTTCCTTGTGGTGAAATAGGCATATATTTATTTTATAACTTCCAAGGGGGTATTCGTTTTACCCAGTTAGTAGTTGGCTTTGTTCTCTTAGTCCACGAAGTTGAGACAGTCCTGACAATCTTTTTCCAAATCTGCTCAACTCCGTTAAGGTAGTGTCTAAATTTCTCTCGTACTGAAATGCTATCTAATGCGGTGCGGTAAATATTAAGTGATCGGCTCGCTAATTCTGTAACTGATAAGGAATCCTGAATAAGCGTACTAAGTCTTTTTAAGGTTGTGTCTGCTACCGTCAAGGAATCGGAGACGGTTCTTGATATGGCTTTCTTGGAATTGTCTGAAATACTAAGTCTGTCTATAAAGAAGCTACTAATCGTCTTTGAGACTGCCTCTGTGGCTGAGATAAAATCTTGAATAATGAGACTATAACTTTTAAAAGCCTTGTCTGACGCAGTAAGTCTTGAATAGTCCTTGATAGTGATTTCTGCGTTCTGTCTGAGAGAGTTAAGTAGTCGATAAGTATGTCAGCAATACTTTTAGTCGCTTTATCCGCTACAGAAATCTCATCAATAGCGTCTCTTTGAACTGAAATCTGTTTGTCTGTCGATTCACCCACATCAATATCGTCCCGAAATATCCTCGCAATCGCTTTCTTTGCTTTATCACTAACCGCTATGTTGTCTTGAACTGAATCTGAAAAATATCCATAGCCGTTAAAAGTTATCTCTGAAGCATTAAATTCGATTGTGTCATTAAATGTTTTCATTAAGCTCTGGCTAATTGGATGGAATATGTCACGGTATAAATGTCATCAGCTTCCAAAGGCACTCCAGTTTTAACTACACGACCTCCAAGAACTCCTGAAGATGAAGCGTTTAAAATACCGATTTCAGTAACAGTCTTTGAGCCTGTCGCTGTGAAAGCTTTGACTAATTGTAAAGTATCACCTGTAGTAGTGGTGTCCTCGTAAGAGACAGTAGCGGCGGCTCTTGCTAATCCGCTGTCTGTGATTTCTGTTTCGAGAGCGGTGTCTGTGGCATCGGCTGCGGTTGAGCCAGTTCCTAATGCTAAATAGGTAAATCCGGCAGTAGCACCATCTCCACCCATTCTTTTAATAAAACCTGCTAACCCAGTGTTTGGGGTTAGATTCTCACTCATTTGTTCGAGAATCAATTTACCTTGTCGGTAAACTTTCTCAATGATTTTAGTCTTAATGACCATTTTTGCTTTTTCCATATTATCTATAATTTACTTTATAAGGCACTAAAACAGTAGGTTTAGTGTTCTTTTTTGAATAATGTTTTGTAAGGTCGGGTTTGTAAACTTCAAAGATAAGTCGTTCGAGTTTCGTTGATTTGTTCCACATCTCATTAGCGATACAGTAGTCATAAGCTGAACCGATAGCAAGTAATCTGCGGAAGTTATCAGTAATATTCGGGTTGTCTCCATTGGCTGAAAGTTCGGTTACTATGTCTGTCTGATAATGAAGTTTTATCCCGTCTTCGGTTTCTACGATGTCTTCTGAAAAATACAGGAATAGCGAATTGTCTTTGAGGTCGTATGAGGGGTAAACAGGTTGGTAATCATCGGGGTCAACTCCTATATTTTGAGGGTCAATCAAAGTGCCTTTCTTGTATTCTCCATTGATTTTGAAGTAAATCTCATTGAATTTGAGTAGGTCGGTAGGTAGGATATATTCTTTTTGACCAGCTTCTAAGTCGGTGGTAGTTTCCTCGCCGTTTACTTGCCACTCTCCGTTAGCTTCGATGATCCAAGACAAAACTGTTCGATACCAGTTATTGATGTTT
>Ga0351930_1107_pt1 | contig 15014 bp, 16 predicted proteins | sample BONcelT113001E10_FD_205823 | JGI IMG/M metagenome (GOLD analysis project Ga0351930, IMG submission 205823) | Enriched cells from coal bed in the Powder River Basin, Montana, United States - BONCAT cells T11 rep2 HSBNCT.T11.300.1.E10 ...
CAAGTGATTGTTTGCTGAGATTGGACAGCCGGAACCCGGTCAGGAGCAGGGCTTCCACGAAAATTCGGCCTTCTTCGCCCAGGGGCGCGCCCAGCCAGCGGATATGGTAATGATCCGGATCGATGAGGATGGTGGGGGAGTCCTTGATCTCCCATTTTTTCGCCATCTCATGTTTTAAGTCGAATTCCCTGAAATCGATCTTTCCGGTCAGCTCCTTGAAATACCGGATCACCTGCCGGGCCGTGTCTGAAAACACGTCGTTTTTGCCCCGCTGGGCAAACAGATAAACCGGGATCGGGTTTTTGATTTTTTCAAACAGATCCTTTATCTTTTTTTCCGATGCTTCCTGGTCATGGTGATCCTGATCCTGATCATGGTCATGGAAATCGTGAGGATCTGACATGATGGGCTGCTCCGTTTAAATGTTGTAATATTTTTTACCAGTGCATCTTGTTATTAACGTATCCATGAAAAGCTGTTTTCTGGACACGTTGTCTTGTGATCGTCGCCATATGCACTGCTGTGGTGCATATGTTGAAAATATGCACTTATTTTTTCAAAATCAGTGCATATCAGGAAGCCGATTTGCGCCGCGCCTGACGGTTTTGAAGCCATTTTTTTAAGGAGCGCTGGCTTTCCCCGGATGGTTTTCCGGCTAAAAGACCTTCCACGCTGATATCTTCGTCAAGGTCCGCCCAGTGAATGCCTTGCCCTCTGCCGATAAGCCGCCAGTTTGTTCGTTCTTCGGGATTGGCTTGCTCAAGGCGGGGGAACCAGCCTATCGGAACGGATATGGTGCGCCCGTCGCTGAGATCAACGGTCAGGGTATCGTCTGTCAAATCAGCGCCCACTGCATAGGGGATTTCGATTTCAACGGCCAAAATATTCATTCCATGCCTCCATTAACGATATTTGTTCTTTTTCAATAATACTTCGAATCTGTCTTAATTCAAGTCGATTAAACCCCCCGCTGTTTTGAAGGCGGATGGGATCCAGCCAGTACTTTGCGATTTTGTCATCGCGTTCAATATGAATGTGATGCGGTTCATCGCGATCACCGGCATAAAAAAAGAATCGATACGGACCTGTTTTGAATACGGTGGGCATCCGGTTCCTCTTTTTATTGTATTATGGGAGCGTGACGATGCTGGCCTCAATATCGGGATAAATCGTATCGATTTCCTTTTGGATGTCGATGGTGAGGTCCAGGGCCGTCACCATCCGGCAGTAGGTGCGGATGTCGTCAAGTTCCAGCCGACGGTCCCGGCGGTCCTTGAGCCATTTCTCGCAGACCTGGTAGCCGCCGACCTTGAAATCCCATACGGCTTCGGGAACCGGCCCGAAGGACTGGCCGGCATTGATGTAAACCCGGGCCTCGTCGGGCGCATAGCGCAGGCCGTCATTTTTCCCTTTGCCCACGATGCCGTCGCCTTCGCCGTCAAATCGGCAGGAGGGCGGGTCGAGTTCCGGGGAGGCGAGCAGGTGCAGATCGGTCAGCCGGCGTCCCAGGCCGGCAAGAGCATTAAACCGGTCGGCATCGGCCGGAAACGGCACCCGGGGAAAATCCATGCGGAGAAACGGTGCGTATTTTTCCCGGTATGTCGGGGCATGCAGCACCGCGTAAATATAGTGGAAAATATCTTCGGGCGTGGGTTGTCCGCCATACGTCTTCGCCAATGCCGCCGTCAGTTTCGGGTTCAGGTTCGGCCGGCGCTCCTTGGGCGTGTTGAATGAAAAAAGATCGGCCTGATCGCCGGTGGGGTAGAGGTAGAGAGGGATTTGTGTAGTGATGCCTTTGCTGCTAACAAACGTGCGATTGTCAACGATGTACCGGCTCGCAATTACGTGCGTGTAAGATTCGTTAAGGGATACTTGACGCATGATAATCAGCGCCAAATTTTTCCCCGCCAGCATATGACCCATGACTTCCGGGCGGGGCATGCAGATAAAGCCACGGGATCGGCCGGTATAATACGTGTAGCGGACATCAAAGGGCCGGTAAAGGATGGGAACCACCTTTTCACGATCAGGACCGGAATCCTTCAGGTCTTTTTGCGCCAATGCGACTTTCCAGTCCCGGGCATCCTTACCGAGGTTATAGCCCTGCCGGGCCAGTTCGGGTTCCATGCCCGAAAATACGACAACGGTTTGCCAGGCTTCCTCCGCCGTCGAATGAATCGTGAGCTTGTCCCGGGCCGTCACGATGCCCACGCTGTTGATGGGGAACAGGTTGGGAATGGCCGTAAACCGGCGGTATTCGGCTTCCAGTGTCTTGTCCTGGGGCGTGAAAAGATAAAACGGCGTTGTGGGTTTCAGCGCCGTCCATTCGGTGCTTTCCAGATCGCGGGTCTCCAGCCAGTCGTATTTGAGGGCACGGGCGCCCCACAGGTCGGCGTGGTGCACCACCGCGTCGGCATCGGTTTTGTCTTTATCGCCGCAAACCCCGCGCTTGATAAAAAAGGCGATGGCCACGCCCTGGCGGATGTCGAAGACGTTTTTGTCCGGCGCGCCGTCCGGGCAGGTTTCCTTTTTTAAATAATTGCCGTGGAGATCCAGAATGTAGATGTCGTCAAAGGAGCGCATCAGGCTTTGTCGCATCCCCCGGAAGGTGGGATTGTCGAGGTAGGAATGGTTGGTGATCATCCCCACGATCCCGCCCCCGGCCTGATCGATCTTCCACTGGGCAAAGCGGAGGAACTTGACGTAATCGTCCTGGAGCCATTTGGGGTTTTTTTCTCCCAGGGGCCTGCCGTCCACCTGCTTGTAGTCGTCGATTAAGCCGCGAATCCATTTGCCGATATTGGTGGAGTGGCCCGAATACGGCGGATTTCCCAGGATGACCAGAATGGGGGTTTGCTTTTTGACGACGCCGGCAAGACGGGATTCCTCGGCAAGGGCGGCAAATCCCGGCAAATGACTTTCCTCCAGATCGTCTGTGTCCAGAGTGTTGGTGAGATAAAAGGGCATCCGCTCGTGGTCGGCCAGGCGGTGCCCGAGTTCTTCCAGGAAAAAGCCCATCTTGAGATGACCGACGGCATAGGGCGCCATCATCAACTCAAAGGCATAGAAATGCTCAAGGATGTGGTGGCGGATAAAATCCTCGCGCCCGCCGCTGCCGTATTTGGTTTCAAACTCATCCACGGCCTGTTGGGCGGCCCGGGCCACAAACGTCATGGTGCCGGCCGCCGGGTCAAGGAGGTTGACGTTGTCGGAGGCCAGGCCGTCAATCCGGCCGAACGCGGATTTCAGGAGATCGTGAAGGGATCGGACAATATAGCCCACCACCGGCTCGGGCGTGTAATAAACGCCGCGCCGTTCCCGCTCGGCGGGATCATATTGGGCCAGAAAGGTTTCGTAGAAGTGAACGATGGGATCGCTTCCCTTGCCGTCGTGATAGTAGCGGTCGAGGATGCCGGGCGCGTCGGCCGCGGCCAGGACCTCGGCGATGTCATCCACGCACCAGGCGACCTGCGCCGGCGGATCGCCAAAGGAGATAAAGCGGAACAGGTCCCGCAGGACCCCGATGGTATGGGGGATATTGTCGAAGGCGGCCCGGCGGCTGAAGTTTTCCCCGGCCCGGGTGCGGGCCGCAAAAAGGCCGTAGGTAAGGGTCTGGGCGAACAGATCGGCGAAATCCTCCACGGTCAGGGACCCGATCAGAAAGGTCTGGAAGGCATTAAAGAATTCGGTGAGCATGCCCGGCGCGTCTTTTTCCCGCCGGAGCTGGTGATCCAGGACATCCCGCAGAAACCGGGTCCGCTTGGCCAGCTCGACGGCAAGGGATTCGGCGGTAAATGATTTCGGCAGGGCAAAGGAGAAAAAACGGTCCAGCAGGGCGGCCAGTTCATCCGGCTTTTCCACCGGCGGCACGGTTTTGAGCGTGTTGAGCACCAGGGGCCGGGCCGCGAGCACCGTTTCCACGCGCTCGCCGTCCCGATACAGACGGAATTCCAGAAAATTGGTAAGAATCAGATTGGGAAACGTGGCCCGGTAGCGCCGGAGCTGCTCGGACTGTTCGATGATATCCAGCCGCTCTTCCGCTGGTTTTTTAGCCTCGATATAACCGATGATGCGATCCGTGCCGTTCCAGACCCGAAAATCCGGGTTTCCGGCATCCGTCGGGGCGGGCTGTGTGGTCACCCGCACATGGTTTTTACCCGTACCCGTGGAATGGGCCGCGTGTTCCAGCATGCGGGCCAGTGCCGGGTAAAAGCTTTCCTCCCGGGCGTCGCCCTGCCGCGCCACTGCCGCCAGTTCCTTGAGATAATCATCAAATAAGGTTTTCATCAGAATCCTTTACCTTCAAAAATGATACCCGTGCAAGAGAGAGATTCACATCCAAAACGATTTTCATGATGCCTGCAAGGCCAGAACAAATTCTTCCGCCCGCCATGTGGCGTAGGATAGTGCGGCTTTGCTTTCTGATCGGAGATGGCCCCCTCTTCTCACTGAATGGTTTCCACAAGAACTTGATTTTTGCCGTTTTCCTTGACTTTATACATTAAATCGTCCGCGGCTTTGATCATGACATGGATATCCGAAGGCGCCTGTGTATAAGATACGGCCCCGATGCTGGCGGTAACGGAACATATTTGGAACTGGGGCCTTTGCGACAGCTGATATCGAATTTTTTCAAGGGCTGTGCCGGCGTCTCGATCCGCCGTCTCTGGAAGGAGTATTGCGAACTCATCTCCTCCAATTCGCGCCGTGATATCGCTCGCGCGCAGGTTCTCAGAGAAAACCTGCGCAACAACCCGCAGTAAATCATCACCTTTCAGGTGACCGAGAACGTCATTTGCATGTTTAAAGTTGTCCAGATCAACATATGCCAATGTCACCGGTCGAAGGTTCCGGCTGCAAAGCCTCAGAACGCCGGCCGCTTGCTCGTAAAATGAACGACTGTTTGAAAGACCGGTTAAAAAATCAGTTCGGCTCAAAGAACGTTCCCGCTTTAGCGCGTCTTTCAATTTTGCGATAAGCAGGGCAATGATGATAAACGTAGCGCCTTGCGTAAAAAAATTGATGCCCCAGATGTACGCATATGAATAGTCGCGTCCGCCATAATGCATGGCGGCTATCCAGACGAAGGCTGATAAAAATGATGTGAATACCCCGGAGAATGCACCGTTAAACCAAGAAGATATCACTATCGGCAGAAAATAAAGCGGGAACACACGGATTTCGATACCTGTTTTGTAGTCGATAAACCCGACAGCAAGGATACTCGCGATTGACCCTGATAAGACCCAAATGTTTGGTTTAATGCGCATCATCAAAATGACCTTATTAAACGCCGTTTCCGAAATCAAAGAGATTGAGTCATGCATTGGTAAGAATCTGACATCATACACCGCCTCCATTCAACATATGGTCGGGTTTAGCGTCGAACTCCACCGCCCGGGGTCCGCCTCGGCGTGTTTATGCGGCCCCCGCGATTGCCGCCTGCTTTGATCCTGATCCGGGAAACGCGCTGACCAGCGATACCACGAAAGCAGCGAAATAGGGTAACGACTGCATCAAAAGGACAATAATCCAGATGATCAGATCCGGGGCCACGGTGGTTTTCGTCCAGACCACGCAGGCCGCCAGAAGCCATAAGAGAATCATGAACAGGGTCTCTTCCCGGGAAGAGGCGAGTGCCTTGAGGAACGGATGGGCGTTGGCCATTTTCGGGGTGCGGAAAAACGGCCTGCCGGAGGTGACAAGACCCGACCAGACGGCCCGTGCAATGGTGTGGGACAGGGCAAGCCCCGCAATGGCCGCGGAAAAGGTCTGGCCGATGCCGGCGACGATGTGGGCGCCCCGATAGATAAAAATGAGCTTGGCCACTTTGAAGCAAAACAGCGCCAGGGGAAAGACGGAAAAAATAACCAGAGGCGGATCGAATTTTTCAGGGGCCGTGATCATCAGCAGGGACCAGAATACCGCGCCGATATTAAAGATCAGATTGAGGGCATCGGCGATCCACGGCAGCCAGCCGGCCCAGAAATGATATCGCTGACCCGCGGTCAGGCGGCTTTTGCCCAGGCCGGTCAGCCGTCCCTTGTGCCGGCGCAGGATCTGCATGGCGCCGTAGGCCCATCGGAAGCGTTGTTTTTTGTAATCCACAAACGTGTCCGGCATCAGCCCTCTGCCGTAGCTTTTGGGAATATACATGGCCTCGTATCCATGTTCGAAGATCCGCAGGCCGAGTTCCGCGTCTTCGGTTATGCACCAGTTGCTCCATCTTCCCACTTCCTCCAGGGCTGATCGCCGCACCAGGGACATGGTGCCATGCTGGATGATGGCGTTACGCTCGTTTCGGGTAATCATGCCGATATAGAAAAATCCCCGGTATTCGGCGTAGCACATGGATTTAAAGGCATTGGCGGACTCATCCCGGTAATCCTGGGGAGCCTGGACGATGGCCACGACATCGGTTTTAAATTGCGGCGCCAGATCCCTCAGCCAGGAAGGATCAACCTCATAATCGCTGTCGATCACGCCGATGATGGCGGCCTCGGGATCGGTGTGGTCCAGGGCGTAGTTGAGGGCGCCGGCCTTAAAGCCCGTCAGCGGATCCACATGGAAAAATTTGAACTGCGAGCCGAGCCGCCGGCAGTGCTCTTCCACCGGCCGCCAGACGTTTTCGTCCCGGGTGTTGTTGTCCACGATGATCACTTCGTATTTCGGGTAGTTCATCCGGGCCAGGGCGTCCAGCGTCTGTATGACCATTCCCGGCGGTTCGTTATAGGTGGGAATGTGAACCGAAACCATCGGCAACTGGGCGTCATCAACGATGATGGGTTTGAACGGCCGGCGGCGTTCTTTTACCCAGACGGCCTCGGCCCATTCATGGGCTTCGGTGAGCAGCACCAGGATGACGCCGATCATGCCGAATACGATCAGAATCCCGACGACGACAGTTCGTATGGAAAGATACTGGTTGATATAATCATAGGTCGCCCAGACGGATACCGCGGCCAGAGCGAAGGCGATCAACGCCAGAAAGCTTCGTCCCCGGATATTAAGCGTCTGGCTGTAGGTGACCAGCAGGGCAAGGATGATGACGGCGATCAGCACGGACAGGCCGGCCAGGGTTCTCCATTCCGGGATCTTGATGATGGGCCGGGTGAATTCGAATTTGGGCTGCCGGTAGACATCGTAGACGCCCCAATAGGCCCCAACGGCGCCCTCGCTTTTCGCCTTCCATGGCTGATCAAAGGCCTCCATGACATAGTAAATGTAGTCTTGTTTTTCCGCGTAATCCAGAAAACGTCGTAAAAAAATGGCTTCGCTGGATTCCGAGGCATCCGCCCATTGCCGGGTACGTCCCTCGCTGGGCCATCCCACTTCCGCGATTACGATGGGCTTGTCCGGAAACGCCTCTTTCAATTCCCGGAGCTTTTCGATGCAATAATCCACTGCCGCGTCAAGGGCCATGCCTTCCCAGTACGGCAGCAGATGCACGCCCAGGAAATCGACATTTTCAGCCAGTTCCGGGTTTTTGATCCAGACGTGCCAGGGTTCCGTGGTGCTCACCGGGATATTGAGGGCCTTGCGGACTTTGATGAGATAGGGAAGGAATTCGGCCAACGGGAGGTCACCGCGCAGGATGACCTCGTTGCCGACAATGGCGCGCACCACGTTTCTGTTCTGGCCCGCGGATGTGATCAGTAGTTCGATTTCCTGCTGATTTTTTTCATGATCATTTCCGATCCACGCTCCCAGCGCCACGTTGATGCCGTATTTTCGGGCGATTTTTGGCACTTCAAAAATGGTTTCTTCCATGGAGTAGGTGCGCACGGCATGGGTTCTTTTCGCCAGCATGGCCAGATCCGATTCGATCTGTTCCACCGTTGGAAAAACGCCCTCCAGGGGACTCTGGTCCTCCCAGAACGGCGAATAGCAGAAACCCTGGATTTTCCGCGGCCATGGCGGCTCGATCTCGGGCCGGTTCATGAGCGCCCATATGCTGATGGTCAGAAGGGCGATGGTGATGGTGATGACGACATTGGCTTTATTAAGCATATGAATTCTGCTTCCAGCGGTTTCCGTCCGTTATAACCTTCCGCAATGATATTTTCGTCCATATCCGTCCGGTGAATGCGATCAATGAGCCGATTTTCGCCTTTGAAACAGTTTGCAAGTGGTCGCAACCGAAAACGCATCGCCGGCAAACGGAGTAGCGATATTTGCTTTTCTTTGATGCCGCCCCCGTCGCGTTATGCCGCATGAAGCAGAAATTCGACTTTCACGGCTTCAAACGGGAAAACAATGCGCCCGTCATCGGTGCGTTGAAGAATGCCGGCGTTTAACAGCGCAGTAATATCGCCGTGAACGGCTTTTACGTCGCGCCCGACGCGCCGCGCGGCTTCCCGGATCGATACCGGGCCGGCGCCGCAAAGAACCTTCAGCAACTCCCAGCGTTTTTCGGTTAAGACCCGCCACAGCAGTTCCGGTCTCGCAAAGCTGATGCGCGCGGATTTCTCCGGCTTTCCCGTGTGCCAGGCTTGGGTAAAGTCCGCCATGGCATCAGCGGGGGATCGCACATCAAGTGTCAGGGTTTTCATGGTTCCACCTCGCAATATCCTTCTGGAAGTCAGCGATCACTTGCTCCGGCGTGGTGAAGGCATAGGCGCTTTCCTCGCCGTTATAATGCCGATGATCGCCTTTGCCGGATTCATTATCGTAGCGCAAAACGCATTTGCCGCTTACGACATAAGCCAACCTGTATTTAAACATATGCAAAGACCCTTCAACCGGCGTGGGAAGATGCCATAATATCAGCTCCGCAAATGCCGATTCAGAGTAAACGATGCGTGTGCAAATGAGCTCAACGGCTTTCATGGTTAGAACAATAACATCATCCGCGGCCGTTGTCAATCACTCCAACATATGGCTGGTTTCGCCGGTAACATCCATTCTAAGGGAGGGTGAAGCCGTTTCATGATGGGGAGCCGCCGGGTCACGGAGAATTTTTGGATGGCGACGCAAAGAGCGGTTTATACGGGCAGACCGGAATGCGGGCTCAAGGGCGGCCGTCCTGCTTCAGAAATCTCCCGCGCATCTGGCGTATTCCGGCATCTCATTTTTTTGGCGGCTGCTTTCCGATGATTCGTGGCGATGATCGGGACGAATGCGATTGTCAATCAATACAACCATCCGGTCCGGAGGGATGATGTCGGGATAATAGCGGATAACGGCGCTGCCGGTCAAGGGATTGGTGGTGATATAGTCAATGCCGTCGATGCCGTCAAACTGGTTTCGGATGTGATCGAGACCAGCGATGTTGTTCTTGAGCGCTGGGTTTTTGATCTGCAAAAGACCCGGAATATGATGGATATAATGGTTCATTTCCCGCTCTCCTTTTTCGTTATGCCGATAAACATGAAATAGCGCCAAAGTTCTTCATATGCCTTGATCATGGTTTGGCGCGCGGGTTCAAACAGCCCGTTTAGCTCCGGCAGCAGGTGTCCGTCCATCCGGACGTGATTCAGCTTCATCCAGGATTTAAACCAGTCGGCCGGAGAATCGTCAAAATCAACTACCGCGATCATGCCGCCGGGGGCCAGATCCCGGCGGGCATTGCCTATGGCCTGCCGGAACCCGGGATTGATCATTGACAGGGTATAGGAAAACACAATCAGGTCATATGGCGGCGCGGTGTGCAGCGATTGGGAATAATTGCCGCAAATCAGCGTCGGCCGGCGACCCTGCCGGTCGGAAAATTTCCCGGCTGCGCGTTCCAGCATGTCTTTTGAAAGATCCATTCCGATGATGTCGGCATCCGGGAACTGCCCGGCCAGTGATACAAGATTTTTCCCTGTCCCGCAGCCGATTTCAAGTATCCGCCCGGGGCGGATGTGATGTGAAATTTCCCTGATCAATGCCGTTCGGCCGAACAGAAAACTCCAGCGGGTGGCGTCATAGATATGCGAATGGAAACGATAATAGCGTTCCAGGGGAATGCAGGCGGGCGAATTCATCAGGCGACCTCGGCAAAATGAAGGCTGCCGTAAGTGCCGACACGGTCCGTGACATGCAGATTATCGGTCCGCCGCGCGAAAAAGCGAAGGGCCTGTTTGACGGCCCGGGGCAGAAAACCGTGATCCATGCCGGCGGAACGAAACAAAATCTTTGTCCCCGGCAGGCTGTTTTGCAGTATCAACTCCCATTCCTCCTCAAGAGCCTCCGGTGCGTTGCCGGCCATCCAATCCTGATGGTCCAGCAGAATGTAATGGGAATAGCGGCCGGGATTTTGGCGGAGAAATTCCGTCAACGTCAAGGTATAAGTTCGGATTTTAGTGATATTTCGTTGAAGATAGGCGAAATTCTCAGATTTAAGATAATTGGGACAGCAATCGCTCGCATAAGCGCCGTTGAGATAAACCCGCCAGAAATAGTTGTCCCGGATGGGCACGGTGGTGAAGACGTGCCGGAGTTTGTCCCGCACATAACTTCCCAGTCCGCCGGGATAGGTCTCATCAATTAACCGGACCTGGGATCTTGGAACCCCGACCAGTGACATAAGGGCCGGTTGCCGGATGATCCATCGATTGAACCTGTCCCAGATGCATCCGTCGATCCGTTCATAAATGGCCCGCTGATGCGCAAGGGATTGCGCTGTCAGCAGTTCCCGCACATGGCGGCCGGCCTCGCGCTTGATGTAAAAAACATAAATGCTGAAAAACCAGGCCACCCATCCGGACGTGCCGTGATAATAAAATGACCGGCGCAGCCCGCGGCCGGGTTTGAAATAACGGATTTTCCTGTCCCAGAAATTTTTAGCCTCTTCCGATAGGTTGTCCCGGATGGCGTGATAAATGCCTACGTAATTGTCGTGGGAGCCGCTGCCGAACATTTTGAAAAAGTCTTCATAATCCCCTTTTAAGATCAGCGCCGCCTTAAGCTCCAGCAGCGCGTTCTGGCGGGGGTTGACGTCAACGGCATGGATTTGCGCCGGATCATCCAGCAGATAATCCAATGCGTTGCATCCGGCGCTGGTGATCATAACGATCCAGCTTTCCGGGTCAAGGGCCAGTAATTTGCGGTCAATGGCCGGATCTTCCCAGCAGGTGTTGTAGATAAGGCGATGGCCGTGGACCATCTGGAAGAATCCGTCGTTTAGCGAGTTGATTAATTTTTTCATGGACAGCACTCCAAAGGGCCTTTTTTATGATCTTGGGTGTCGCAGAGTTTTTCCATTGCCCCGATAAGCAACAGGGCGTTGGGGTGCGGCTGTGTCCAGGCCGTTTTCCAGCGCCATCGGAATAATACCAGCATTAAAATAATTGGAGTGGACCAGAGCATGGTATGCAGCATGGGCGCCTTCTTCGTGATTTCCACCCTGTTTTACGGTTTTTAAGTAACGATAATTCCTTATGGTAACAACAGATTGACGGCTGTATGACTTTTACGCGTCATTTTCATGTGTTTATGAAACAGAATTAAAAAGAAACCCGTCTCCGTTGTTGATGATGCCGCGGCAGTGTTCGGCCAGGGCTTCAGTAGTCGGGAACCCGCCGGCCGGCACGGGATCGCAGAACGTCAGCCGCACATCAATTATTTTTTTGGCCGATGTTTTCAGGTAATGGGGAAAAAACGTCATATCGCCATACCAGGTCAGTGAAGGAGCCATGTATGCAATACGAACCGGGACCACCGGAACATCGGCAAGGCGGGCGATGCCGAAAATTCCCCGGTGAAACGGCAGCAGCGCGGTCCCGTCGGTGGTGGAGCCTTCGGGAAAATTGAGGATGGATACGCCGGCCCTCAGCAGGCGGATGGCCTTTCGCAGAAGCTTCGCGCCGCTGAACACGTCGCCGCGCTTGACAAACAATATCCCGGATGCGTTCATGGCCGTGCCCAGAAGGGGCCAGCCGGCGATTTCCATTTTGGACACCGCCAGCATCGGGGCCTGGGAGACGACGAGAAGCGGGTCGATATAACCGAGGTGATTGGCCGCATAGACGGCGGCATGATCCGGCGGTCTGCCGCGCACCTCCACGCGAAGGCCGTGCATCCGGCAGATTTTCCCGGCATAAAGCCGGCTCAAACCGGCCAGCCGAGGATAAGCCTCATACGAACCGTTGGATGGCTTCAGGGGCCGGCGCAGCCAGGCGAGGCGGTCTCGTAATACAGGGCTTGCATCAAAACCGTTAAAAAAGCGTTCAAAGGGTCTGCGAATCAGCATGTCCATGGCATTGCCGAGCAAACTATTTTTATTTGCGATTGTCCGGGTATTTTCCATATCCTGATCTCCTTTTCGGCATTATAAAATGTTAACGCTATAAATCCGATGGGTTGAGAACCGACTAAGGGTGTTGGCCATTTCCCGTTCCATGGAATTGTTCATCCTTATTTTACGAAGTCGGATGGCGGTTTCGTGCCGAAAAGGTATCTTTTTTGTCATTTTTTTCTTACCGGGCGATCATTTCCGGCGGGAATTTTTCGCAAGCAAACGTCGTCATTTCTTCCCTGTTTTTCCATGCGGACGGCACACGATTGAAAAGATCGAAGTTTATTTTCAGCACTTGTCTTCATCGCTGTCCGGTTGCCGGAACATCAGCCTATACTCTTTTCGGCAGCCGGATAGCACGATAGCGGTTCGGTATCCGCCATGCCATGTGCGGCCACCGAACCGCTAAACAGCGGCATGCCAAACCATAGCGAAACAGAAGAAAGGAGAATAAAGAAATGGTTGCAAAACAATTCATGCTGTCCTTGCTCATTTTCGCGGCCCTGGCCTATTCATCAGTCCGGGCCATAACGGACACCGTGATTAATGGTTTTTTTACGGGAAAAAGCGACGATAACGCCGCGCGATAGCCTGTTTATTTTTTAACCCAAATGTAACCGGGTTGTCATAATGATATGCAATCATGATGAATAGTTTAGAGATGCGTCATTGTGACGTCCATCGTTCAAACCGTTGATTGGGTCCGGATAACATGAAGTTGATCAAACCCCAGGATACAGGGTCCGCTTTAGCGGTGCCGGAAAATATTCCCGAAGGGATCACGGAATCGGATGAGGCGATTTTTTCTTGCATAACCGATTTTGAATTGACGGCCGAACAGCAGGAGCGGATCACCAACCCGCAGGCCGCCTATTCCCGGGTGAAATCCCTGCTGGCCGTTCACTGGCACCCGGAATTCGTGCCCATGGACCTGATCGAGCGGCGGATTTCCGCGATGTTTCCCAATGTCGAGGATTCGCTGATCATCCCGACCCAGCATAACGTTTTGATGTACCGGAATGAATTTGCCGGGGTGGAGGTGGATTGCTACTCAAGGGGATTTAATCAGAAAGTTCAACTGCTGCTTCATTTCAAAAAAGAGAGGCTCGCCGGCGCCGATGTTCTAAAATCCATGCTTGAGCATACTTTCAAATACAGATCCTCCCAGTTGTTTGAATATATCCGGGCCATCACCCGGCCAAACGAAGAATGGATCGGCAGCGCGGCCGAAAGCACCGGCGCGGATGCCGCTCTGGTGGAATTCGTCATGAAAGCAAGTAAACTCAGTCATCATCAGCGAATGAAACGGGAAGATCTGGTCTGCTGCCTGGAGGACCTGACCGAAAGCATCCGGACCGGAAAGATCGTTATTGAACGTAACGGCCAGTTTGTAAGCCTGACGCCGCCGGACACCGTGAGCGTTGAACTCCAGGCCAAGATGAAAAAGGACAAAGGGGAACTTTCCATTGAAATATCCTGGAAAAAACCTTTGGAAGAACCTGTCTCCGCGCCCTTGATCATTTCCTCGGATGAACCGGAAATCCTGCTTACCGATGCGATGGAAGAAGCCGGGCTTGATGATCAGGAAGATCATGATAATGATGCCGCCGGCGATGATGATGATGATGATGATGACGACGAAACCGATATCCCTAAATAAACAACTAACCATTTGATAAAAATCAGGAAAACGCGCATGCAACGAAGAGTGCTGTTTTTATGCACCGGGAACTCGGCCCGCAGCCAGATGGGCGAAGCCCTGCTGCGGAAATACGCGGGGGAGGATTTTCAGGTGTTTTCCGCGGGGGCGGAACCAAAAGACGCGGTTTTTCCCCCTGTGGTAATGGTGATGAAAGAGATCGGCATCGACATTTCCAGCAGCCGTCCCAAAGGACTGGATACATATCTCGGCCATGTTCATTTTTCAAAAGTCATTATCGTATGCTCGGAGGCCGATAAAAAATGTCCGCAAATCTTCGGAAGCGCCCAGCGCCTCTATTGGCCGTTTGATGATCCGGCGGCCGTTGAGGGAACGGAAGGTGAAATTCTGGAAGCCTGCCGGAAAATCAGGGACCAGATAGACGCCAAAATCCGTGAATGGTTGAAAGAAGAGGGGCTGGGAACAGTTTAACCTTTTTTCCTTTTGTTTTTACCCCACGCGGAAACTCATACAGCCGGCACGGCCTTCCGGGGCATGCCGGCTTTTGCGCTTGCGGCAAAATATCCGCATACCAGAGGATAACCCCTCCTCTAAATACTCATGTCGGTTTGTCGAAGCCGCGGCCCGATCGGGGGAAGGGAAGATAACATTGAAGTTCAATATCGATCAGCGTTGCATTTTGGGTTTATGGCTTGCCGGGATGAGGGGCTTGGCCGGATATCACATTCAGGCATACATGAGGCGACGCCCTTTGGGCTCCGGGATTGGATCGCCGAATTCCCTTGCCGTATCTTTCCAGAGTTGAATCGCATCCTTGATATTTTTAAGCGCTGATTCTTCCGTATTTCCGTGGGCCATGCAACCGGGCAACTCCGGAGCTTCGGCCACATAGACTTGATCCTCTTCACTCCAGTAGATGATGATTTCGTATTTATGCATCCGTTAATTCTCCTCCAAGTCTGTACTTTAATATCACTGCCCGCACTTGTCGAACCTGATAGGCTTTGGCTTTGTTGTTGTCCTTCTGGAGGTTGAGCTTTTGCAAAATCCACTGGGACGGCCGGGTGGAACACTTGGAATGTACGTGCAGATCGATCTTTAATCCTGATTCTTCCATTTATCTTACTCCTTTTT
>Ga0351930_1108_pt1 | contig 14938 bp, 19 predicted proteins | sample BONcelT113001E10_FD_205823 | JGI IMG/M metagenome (GOLD analysis project Ga0351930, IMG submission 205823) | Enriched cells from coal bed in the Powder River Basin, Montana, United States - BONCAT cells T11 rep2 HSBNCT.T11.300.1.E10 ...
TAATCCTATTTTAACAAGGGACATTTGCATCTGAAACAGTAATTATCCCGAATATCGTTCAGGCTGGCGCAGGCATTGCAAAAGATAATCGTATCTCTTGCTTTATCGTATTTCTCGTATGACTTCAATCCTTTATGGTGCCTTACTCTGTCGCCGATCTGATAGTAATTGTATTTGGTATCGTCGTCTTCGGCGATCAGATCATGTTTTCTCCCATTGCCAGCTTCTATTGTAACCTTATACTCCAGATATTCTCTCCAACAATCCTGGTACTTATCATGTCTGTGCTTCTTTTCAACTTTTTTATCGATGACAGTTCCGTCCCAGGTTTTACTCCTATTTCTGGATGTAATCTGATAGAAGGCAATGAGCAGGAAGATGCCGCCAATAACGAACCCAATGTAAAGTGACTCCGGGTTTTGCATATCATCGCTTACTTCGCCATTTATGGCAAATCCCAAAACAGCAACAAACGCCAGTCCCAGCGAAAAATATCCCGACCATTTGTTTGTGTCTTTAATATACCTGGCAAAAGCCGGATCATTAATTTTTGGTGAATACCCAATACGATTATTATCCATGATCAAAATGCAGGAAGTTCTGTTTTACCATCAGGGCCAACTTCGTTCATGCGCGCTCCGGCTTCAAAGGCGCGCTACATTTGTTGGATTTCACCGTTTGCGGCTGCTTCAATTAAACCCAGTTGCACCTCTGACCTTCCCCCATCTATTGTACCACTCCCAAAGTCAGTTTCTCTACTAAATGTGACCGCTCCACAAAAAACACGGCAACGTGACAACTGGCGGAACCGGAAAAGGTGTCAGGATAGGCTCCTTTCCGGCGATGTCTGACAGGTGTACGGCAGGCTTATTAGGCTAAGGTGACCCATTGGGTATAAGGATCGGGATATCACCTGCCGGTCATCAAAAGGACCCTCCGTCGACCCCGCAATGAATCAAACACCTAAACGCGAAGAAAATGTTGGATTTCATCTCGTAATTAATGCAATTCGCGGTCGACATTGCCTTGACATGTAAAGCCGAAAGCTCTTATACTTCCCCCCTGTAATATCTGAGCAGAATATTACTAAGACAATTTGAAGAACGGAGACACAAACATGGCGGAAGAAAAAGGATTGAATAAAATGGTAAAACTGAAAGCGGACCTGGCGGCATTCTTGGGTGCCAGTTCACTTTCTCGTACCGAGATTACCAAAAAGTTGTGGGATTACATCAAGGCAAACAAGCTACAAACCAAATCAGTCAATGGTAAACCAGAAAATGCTGGCAAATATATTGTGGCTGATACGAAATTGATTAAAATATTCAACAATACCAAAACTACCAGCAAGACCGGCAAAGTGACTGATTTTACAAAGTTGAAAGAAGGCGAGACTATCGATATGATGCAACTGGCATCTGTTGTCAGTGCCAATATCGAATAATAGGCTGGCATAGCAACCTGTCTGCTTTTTCAGGTGAACATTTCTCACGGCAATATGGGTTCTGGCGACTATGCCACGGCCAAGTGATTTACCTGAGTCTGGACTGCGGCGATTTAAAGGCTTTGTCTGTGTGAAGTGTAAATATTGTGGCCACGAATATCTGCCGGCATTCTACGGCATACGGCGCTGCTTTCAACTGGTGATCTGCATTATCCTGCTGATGAGAGGACTGAAGACCCGCAGGTGAAGGTTACAGCCCTCATTTGGCATTGAATCAGCGAGAAATGGCTGGACACGTAGCGGGCTTCTTTGGAATCGTATCATCAGTTTTCTCGGTGGAACCGGGAATGGAGTATGAACATGAGCGTGTATGCTGTATAATAGAGAGCAATGGTCAGAAGAAGGAAAAGAAGAGATGATGGCAGTAGTGTCTCTCGGCAACAATCCTCCCGGGTAAGTGTCATGTCCCCCAGAGTTCCTTCTCCAAATGTGTCTGTCGGTGCCGACCATGGGATACCCGTCCCTTCCCCGTTGACCGATGCCTTTAAGAAAGTTTTTGAAAAAGCGGTGGATAGGGCGAGAAAAGAGCTTCTTTCTTCGGGGAAGATAGGGTTGGCGGTCTTCTTTGTATATGCCAACGGCACGATGAACGTAGGTAGTCTTTTCTTCAAGGACGAACTCCACGAAGGGTTACTCAAAAAAAGGGTCAGAGAGAAGGCTTTAGCCGAAAACGCTTCTGCCGTTATAGTACTGACGGAAGACGAAAGGCCCGGGGCGATCATCCTGTCAGGGGCAGCACCTGGCATGAGAGCCTCCGCCCGTGTGGATTACGTTTTCGACAAGGACGCAAGGGCCATTACTTCGTGGGAGCCACACTGGATCGACAGCCCTCTTAAGAACGCCTTCCTCGACGGTATCTTCGATACGACCTCTTCGCCACTATCGGGTTGAGGTTGCTTCGCCACGTTTAGCCTGGTCTTGATTCTAATATTTGTTCCTGCCAACTGGACACAATATCCCATCGAAGGTTATTCGCCTTGCTGCATTAAGTGTTAGAATTGAAGCTTCATCTTGAGGAATATCCTGTCGTTGTTGCCATAGCCGCCCCAGAAACTGTCTGCGGGACCGGAGAGGATATCCACGCCGCCCTCTATTTCAAGCCTGGGCAATCGGAGTCAAGTCTTTACGGCCTGTTGCCCTATGGTTGCTCTTTCACTCCTCTACACGACAAGACAATAAGTTCTCCGCTTCTTCTTCCTGGGTGTCAACACCAATCTTCTTTGTCTCTTTTTCATCGGAAAAAAATGTCCTCTTTTTGCCGTTACAAGTCTTCGCTTTCCCGATCCTCTTCAGGTTTCAGCCTCCCTATTGGACTAAAGTCCAATAGCAATATCTCCTCGCAATCATATACCATTTATTAGAGATGGGACTGGTCTCTGATCATTCTTTGGCGACACTGCGCGTCGCGGGCGGACCACTCCCGGGAGAGACAATTAAAGAAATACGTGCAGCCCGACCTTCTTATCATCGATGACTTCGGGCTGACGGCACTGACACCGATCCAGGTGGAGGACTTCTATGAGTTCGTGACGGAGGGTCATCTCCCCTCGTCAATCGTTATGACAAGCAACCGGCCGCCGCAGGACTGGGTGGCGCTCTTCCCGGACCCGGTGATGGCGAACTCGGCGCTCGACCGGCTAAGCCGCCAGGCCCATCATATAATGGTGGATGAAGAAGACACATACAGGAGGAAGTTGAACGCGAGGAATAACAAATAGTGAACCAATCATCCGGCAAAGTGGGGAATTAACCTGGCTCTTGACAAGCTGTACTATTTTGACAGAGCGATACGTAAAAACCGAAACGAAATCGTATGTCGATGATTTTTGTCGATCCTTTGAATGGAAGAAATTCAAGACATGAAGACAACATTTATTTTGACTTTTATCTGCATGGCATTGATCCTGTTTAACGCGGCCCTGTGGGCAGCTGATTCTTCTGTGACAAACTCCCCAGGTAAGGCTGAAGCAGCGGGAGAATCCCTGACCGAGCTCAACAAGGAGCTCACGAACCCCATCAGCAGCCTTTGGTCGATCTCTTTTCAGCAGAATAATTATATGTTGGACATGGGCCCGAGCCATGATTATCACTGGAATTCAAACCTGATTTTTCAGCCCGTCCTGCCGGTGTCGTTGACCGAAGATTGGAATCTGATAACGAGGCCGGTCGTAACACTCTTTAATTCCGCGCCGCATTCGAATCCGCACAATCCTTCTGAGATCGATCGTACGACTGCCTTCGGGGACACGATTCTGCTCGAGTTGCTTTCACCGAGTCCGAAGGTCGCCGGGAACTGGCTGTTCGGACTAGGCCCCACGTTTATTTTCCCTACGGCCTCCTCTGATTACACCGGACAGGGGAAATGGCAGGTGGGTCCTGCTGGTTTGGTGGGCTATCTCTCTGAGAAATGGATTCTAGGTGCCCTCGTGCAGAATTGGACCTCGTTTGCAGGCAGCGGGAGCCGTAGCGACGCGAACCAGATGAATCTCCAGCCTATCGCAGCTTATTTTTTGCGTGATGGCTGGAGCATCGGATATTCCGGGAACGTACTGGCAAACTGGAAGGCAGACGGAGGTGATGTCTGGACCGTTCCTGTTGGGCTGCAGGTTGGCAAGGTTTTTAAGTTTGGAAAACTTCCCGTCAGGATTGGTTTGGGTGCGCAATACATGGTTCACCATCCGGACATTGGCGGGCAGAAGTGGAACATACAGCTAAATGTGACCCCTGTCATACCGAAGCTTATCAAGGGCAACCTTCTCGGTGACTGATTTAAAATTAATACGTTTTTCGTAAACAAGAGCCAGACAAAGAGCCAAGAGCCTAGGGGTCAGGTCTTGAAATCATAAAGAGCCTAGGGGTCAGGTCTTGAAATCATACATTTGGATCAAACTTTGTTCAGCGCCCTGCTCACGGTGGCATAGTGGACATTGAGATATCCGGCTATCTCTTTCATGGTGTAGCCGTACCGCACGGCCACAGCCATGGCCCTGTCTTTTTCCGATCTGCCGGCACGGCATCCCCCGGCAAGTATCTCTTCAAGGTCCGGCCTGCCGGCATAGCGCTGCAACCGGGGAATCTCCTTCACACCGTCCTGCACTGACGACCTGAGTTTGTCGACAAAGTTCTGGCGCCGAGGAATATCTGTCCCTTCAGGTCCTTCCACGGTGTTTCCAAGGTGATGCCCTCCCTGAGGCGCGCTCCGCTGCGAAACGATGGTCTGAGGTCTGGAAGCAAACTTACCCTGCCGCCGTAAAGTGCTTAAGGGACGATCTCGATGACCTGCTCACCTTCTTTGGCTTTAACGACACATCCTTTAGAAAGAAGGTGCGGACGACCAATGCCATAGAACGGATCTTCAGGGAAGTCCGCAGGAGGACGAGACCCATGGGGGTCTTCGAGAACAGGACCAGTATGGAACGGATCCTCTATGCAGTCTTTCTCTATGAAAATATACGCTATGGGGTGCACTATGTTTTTGGGTGCTGACACAAAATACTTGACGTTACCATGGGCGAGGTGCTCAACCATCCCGGGAGGATAGCGCACCTCGAACTGTCGGCCCCGATCATCACAAGGCCCGACCTTTCGCCGGCCAGTTTCATGGTGGAGCCAACCAGGACTTGACGGTTACACCATTATGGTGTATCATATCGCATGAATCGGAAACGAAAACCGACCTACGACCTGGAAGCGTTCAAGGCCGCGTTTTCAGATCCGGGGAGGCTGGCAATCACCGGCACCGTATTGAAAAGCGCCGCCGCTATGGGATTTGGAAGACCGGAGATCGTTGAGACGATTCAAACGATTCGGCGGGAACACTTCTACAAATCGATGCCGGCTTACAGCAACAGTCGACTCTGGCAGGATGTATACCATGTCCCCTCTGCAGTTGGCCTGCTCTACGTAAAATTCACCGCGGACACCGTCACGGAATTCCTGCTGCTGTCATTCAAGGAGAAAAATAATGAATAAAGACCAGTTCCTTTGTCCCAACGACGGAACGCCCATGCGCCGGGACATCCGGCCCATGACGTTAACCTACAAGGGCGAGAGCATCACCTTCGACCTGGCGGGCTGGTACTGCGACAAATGTGGAGAGAGCGTGCACGTCGGGCGGGACCTCAAGGATTCTGACCGGATGCTGAACCGCCTCAAGGCCCGAACGGATGGACTCCTTTCTCCGGAAGAGATACGCCGTATCCGCAGGAGGCTGGGGCTCTCCCAGGCGGAAGCCGGCGAGTTGGTAGGCGGCGGACCGCGGGCATTTCAGAAATATGAGGCGGGCGATCTCCTGCCAAGCCGGGCGATAAGCAGCGCCCTCACACTCCTCAACCGGGACCCCGGCGGCCTTGAACTCTTGAAAACCAGAAAGACGAGATTGAGGCGTGCCTCATGACACGGGCGAGAAGGAAGAAAAAGGTACTCCCCTTAGCCTGAAACGTGAAACGAACACCTTCAAGATAAATCGAGTTTCGCCACTATTTCGCCGCCAGAAGGGAATTGTGATAACACTAGAATTCCCAGGCAATGCCATCATCCAGCCTGACCACATTCGGAAAGTACCTGGCGAAGGAGTCGCCGGCAAGAGTGTGTATCGGTATCAGAACGGAAGGGTGGAGGGCGGCGACGAGGCGCCGTACAGTATAAGGGACGTCCTTAAATATATCAATTGACACACCGTGATGCGGGAGGTAGCATGTGTCCATGCCCCGCCAGCCCCGCCTCGATGCAGCAGGTACCCTCCATCATGTAATGATCCGCGGTATAGAGAGACGGAACATATTCAGGGATGCCCGGGACAGGAAGGATCTCATCCAGAGGCTCTCCCTCCTTTTGCCTCAGACCCAAACAGCCTGCTACGCCTGGTCCTTCATGCCGAACCACGCCCACTTCCTCCTGAGGAGCGGCCCCTCCGGTATGGCCGACCTCATGAGAAGGCTCCTCACGGGCTATGTCGTCTCCTTCAACAAGAGGCACAGACGAACCGGCCAGCTCTTCCAGAACCGATACAAGTCCATCATCTGTGATGAGGAGACCTATTTTTTGGAGCTCGTCCGCTACATCCATCTCAACCCGGTCCGTGCCGGCATCGTTTCCACCATGGAGGAGCTCGATCCCTTCCCCTGGTCGGGACACACCGCCTTGATCGGCACAAGGGAGAGGACATGGCAGGACACATCGTATGTCCTTCGCATGTTCTCGAAGGACACCGCCAAGGCACGGAAGGCCTACCGCTCCTTCGTTAAGTCCGCCCTCGGTGAGGGCAGGAGGGAGGACCTCTCGGGAGGAGGCCTTGTAAGGAGCCTCGGGGGATGGACGGGGGTTGTGAACACAAAGCAGAGGACGAAGGGGGATGAGCGCATACTCGGAGGAAGCGACTTTGTTCTCGATGTGCTCAGGCGGTCACAGGAACACCTGGAGCACAGGTTCCGGGTCAGAAGCGGCGGGCACACCCTTGACACCCTGGCGGACATGATAGCCGTTGCATACGGTATCAGCAGGAAGGACGTTATTTCAAAGGGACGTGAGGCGCCGAGGGTCGAGGCACGGAGCCTGTTTTGCCATATCGCATCACATGACCTCGGTGTCCCGGTGACGGACCTCGCGAGACTCCTCGGTATGACCCCGTCCGCCGTGACCTATGCGGTACGAAGGGGCGGGAAGACAGCAGGGGAGAAGAACTTCAGGCTGGAATGACATATTTAAGGACGTCCCTGCCGGTCCCTTCAGCCAGTCGTCCCCGCCATTGCTGGCAAGTATCTGGTCGTTGCCTCCTCCGCAAACGATCAAGTCGTTGCCCGTGCTGTCGTAGAGGGTATCGGCCCGGTCGGGCTCCGGCGTGTTGGGGTCGGTGATGACGTTGCCGAGTGCATCATACTGGATCTGAACTCCCGGGGTGTTGGGGTCGGAGTCAACGGGGGCGAGGTCGCCTGTTATGGTGAGGGTGGTGGTCGGATCATCGGGGGTATCGATGAGGTTGATGCCGAAATCGCCGGATTGGAAGTCATCTCCCAGGGTGATGGTGCCACCGTCCTCGAGGACGATCTGCCAGGGAGAGTTGTGGGTAATTTCGATAACACCGTTTGCGCTTTTCCAGATGTTAGCATCGCCCTGTTTGTACAAAGCGCCGACCGTTATTTTCTCTAGGCCGAGTACGCCCTGCTTCTGAACAAATATTCTGCCTTTGCGGTCTGAATCGTAGATCACGTCGTTGCCGTCACCCATGTTGTATATGTAAGTATCGTATCCTTCTCCGCCATAAAGCACATCATTGCCTTGACCACCTGCAAGAGTATCGTTGCCTTTTCCGCCATCCAATATGTCGTTACCGCCTCCGCCGTACAGAATGTCGTTTCCCGGCGCCACTGTCTTGTTGCCGGTCATTTCTCTGGCTACTGCGTCTTCCTCGATGGTACTCGCCAGATCCCCGTAGATAGTGTCATTACCTGAACTCCCAATTATCGTGTCGTTGCCGTATCCTCCTTCGATTTCAAGGCCTTGTGGTTGGCCCGTATAGTGGGAGCTGAGATAACTGCCATCGATTCTCTCATCTGCCTGACTACCGATGAAGGAGACAGGTTTTCTGGGGTCTATGTAATAATGGTGATACTTGCCCTTCTGGTCGAGAGCGTCAACCATGGATTCTATTCCATGCCGTAAGCCCGGGACAAACACCTCTGATCCGATGTCTTTGCCTGTTTCGGCAATCCCGGACAGGATATCTTTTCCGGAGACATTATAGATATTGTTTTCCAAGGCGGTACTATTCTGATTCGAAACAAAGCTGCTGTAAGCATTCCATGTGGACTGATCGCATTTGAATGCATAGCCCAGTGCTAACAGGAGATCCCTGTCTGCACCGGCAGAATTGACACCTGGGAGCAGGACAATTACTTTGCCATCCAGCGGGTCTATCCCCAGTTGGGTATACTGCAGCAGCCCCTTTGCCCCCGGTGCATTATAGGTATACACATTCTGCACGGAGTTGGGGAAGGCTGCCTTTGCGACCTGCGCCAGAAATCCACCAAGGGAATGGCCCGTAACATCGAAATTGGTCAGATTCAGTAGAGAAATGTACTTGACCAAAGATTCAAATTGCTGGTAAGGCAGTCTGCTTACAAGCTCCGAATCGGCAGATATATCCTTGACATCATTGGTGCCTCTGATCGCAAGAATCGCCGCACCGTCTTTCTGGAAGACTGTCGCGGAGAAACCTGTCGGATCGTCAGGTTTGTGGTGGACGATAGCATAGCCTTTGCCTTTCAATTCCTTCCAATATTCAGCATGCAACGCTAAGTCCTTCTCTTTGCCTTCAGTCCTGTATTTGGCCTCATCCAGCACCCATCCATCATCTGTTGCGATCCAGAACCCATATGCCAGTGCGGACAGTTTCGCGTAATCCCGTGCCTTTTCGACCAAGAAGCTTTCATACAGACTAGTCGTCATAATGGACCCCTTCCCCAATCTATTTGTTTGGTTTCAGAACATGATATTCAAGCTCGGTATATCCAAAAGATGTGCGTCTGTCCGATCCCAAAGCCGGGCGGCAGGTGCCTCCGCTGTGCAGACCATGCCAACCAAGCCAAGCGAAGAACGGAAATACGTATCTCATGCAAACCTGGCGGTATATTGCCATCAGCTTGCCGGTGGATCTGTTGTAGATCTTCTTTGTGCTGATCGATGCCGTGCCCAGAGATAGCCTTGTTTCTCTTACTGTGCACAGGCTCATGGGGCGGTCAACAACAACACAACTGGTTCTTTGATATGCCGGTCTATCGGGATCCCGAGGCAGGGGCACGCAGCGGTAGAACGCAGGAGGTATTGACCGACGGTCTCGATGCGTTCCCCTTTTGGTGACCCGCGATTCGGCATAGGCATACCCTCTTCTGAAAACACCGTCTATGTAGCCTACTACCGTTCTCTCCGAGACGGGTTCGTTCCTGCCGTGGTCCTCTAGTTCCCACACGTAGTCATGCTTTCCCTCGTAATATATCCCGTCGGCTTCCATCGTCTCGTAGATGGCCACCTTGGGGAAAAAAAGGCATGAAGGGAAGTAGACGATGGCACCGAGTACCATGTCCCAGGTAGGTACAAGGACGATGAGGATGACGGCCAGCAGGGCATAGAGGGGCCGTTCCGTGCGGCTTCTGACAAAAACCAGAAAGGCAATCGAAATCGCGGCGTATATGGCCATGAAGAAAAGTATCGAGAATAGAATCATAGGCGACGTCCTTTGGCGGGCTTGTTAATCGGAACGGGATTGTCATATCTTCTCATTGCCCGTCGTTTTCTCGCGTCCACATCATCAGCAGCGACACATAGCAATTGGCATACCAATGACCGTTATGCACCTTGCCAACATGCCTTAACTGTATTTGTTGCATCGAACGAAAGGAAAGTTAACTGGATGTTAGATCAAAGCTGTGTGCCCTCGTTCCCCCATTATGAAGACCACATGATGAATGTCAACAAATGTAAAATGAAGGACAGTATGCTGTCAAGATTCTTGTTATAAGAACTTTACTATTATGATGTCGGCAAGAACTGATAGTCTTTCCAGACCACTTGCCTGCGGTTCTCATCCGTTTCGTCAAGTCATGTTTGTACGACCAGAGAAGTTGTGGTACATAACCGGCGGACACTCACCGTAAGTCTTCCATCGAGATGACATGATCAGTATTGGCACCGATAAGGGGGTCATAATGAACGCTCTCTTTGTCCACCAGAACGCTCCCGGGCAGTTCAGGCACCTGGTGAACCATTTTTCGTCCTCTCCTGGTCCATGATAGAGGCGATGGCGGCCGGGTGTGTCATTGTCGGGTCGGCCACACCTCCCGTCAAGGAGGTTATAGAGGACGGGCGTAATGGGCTCTTTGTCGACTTCTTCTCACCTCAACGGATAGCGGACCGGGTGGACGATGTGCTGGACAATCCCGGGAGGATGGCGCACCTGGGAAAAGCGGCGCGGCGGGACATCGTCGATAATTACAGCGTGAAGGACAAGCTGGCCGAGTATGAGAGACTGTGGCGGGGTCTGCTGACGTGAGGAAGGCTGAAGTGACGCACGAAAGGCACTTCTTGAAGCAGGGCAACAAAGTTCGCCACTAAAATCGGAAACAAATAGCCAATGATTTTAATATGAAATGGCGGAAGTGCATGGGAATCGAACCCACCAGCCAGCTCGTCACCGGCGCACTGGTTTTGAAGTCCCCTGCTCGATAACAAATATCCAATAAAATCACTCACTTCCTTTTTGCACCCAGTGTATGGAGTGTCTTAAAACTCCTTTAATTTCAAGGGGTGTTTTGGGAATCCCCACCGGACCCCCCACCAAAGGAGGTCATATGGCAGACATATTCGAATATGAATGCGAGCTTTGCCACAAGTTAACCCCTACCGCTGAACTGGTCAACGGACTTTGCCCTGAATGCCAGTTTTACGACATCCCTACTTTTCTAAGACGGCAAGAAGAAAGTATCTGGGGAAAACCTCTAAAACTCATCCAAGGAGGGAAGCATGAATACGATAAGTAAGCTTAAACAGGTTTTTGGAGAACCGAGCCGCATTATTCCCTGCACCAATGGAAGCTCGCTCATCTGGTATACCCCGAAAGAAACCATAATCATAATGATTTATAGCGGAAAGAGGGAATGTTCGGGAATTTATGTTGTTGAAGATTAGGAGGGAAGGATGAAATATAACGAGGCAATGCAAACCATCGACACGGAGAAGGCCTTAGCCTACCTGGGTTTTGAAGTTCAGAGGAATGGAAGTTATCTGGATTTTCCTTGCCCTACTTGTGGAAACAAAAGTTCTATCCGGTATCACGGGGAGAAGAAGAACGTTTCTTACTGCCCCAATTGCAAGAAGGGAGACAACATAATCTCCCTGGCGGTTAAGGTTAAGCAGCTTGAATTTCAGGATGCCAAGAATCTGCTCCTCGAAAAAGCCACGTTTGCCGATAAGCCTATCGAGGAAGAACTTAACCTTACAGGACAACTTGAATGGTGCGAGTTTCTGGAAAAAGAAGGGCTCAATATGGAGTTGTGCCAAGAAATGGGTGTCGGCAAGTGGAAAGGTAAAGGGATTATGGCGGGACACGTTGCCTTTACTGTTCATAATGAACACGGGGTAAAGGTTGCCTACTACGGGCTTCATATTCCCGAGAAAAGGGTTAAATACCCTTCCAATTTTAATCCCGAAACCTACCTCTACAATATTCACAACATTAACCTGCACGAGGAAGTCTGGATTACCAAGGATCTGTTCAACTGCTTGCGGATAATCCAAAGCGGTAAGCAGTCCGTGTGTAATTTCGGGCTTCCTTATTTGTCCACCAGGCAGTATCAGCTTTTGTCTAACTGCGACCGAGTTGTTTTTGACTGGTCGGGAGACAAGCGGGATGTCGCCTACATCAATATTGCAAGTCTGAAGACATTTTACAGGTTCGCGTAACCAACAAGGGGAAATAGGCTAATGCCTTTTCCCCTCTAATTTTATATCATTAGATAAAAGTATGGCGACGAGTTGACTTGTTCGCTAGTTCTCCTGGCTCGATTTTATTAAATATAACCTTGTTTTAATGGATCGCGTATGATATTAATCCATAACACACTGTTATTATGGATTAATATCATAAAGGAGTAATCTCTAACTTTAATTTAAGTTTTTCTTATATACTTGTATAAAATGGATTTTGATGAGATAATAAATATATGTTTAATCCGAACTTGGCACATTGCCGATAATAAGTATACTATTGGCTGTTATTTTTATTCAACGGCCATTACTGTTCTTTAAATTAGTAACTTTCTGCGGAAAGGGAGAAATTGTAGCGTTGTTGTATAGCGTTTATTTACGAGATATGTGCTCCTCATCATAATATGATAGAATTATATTATGATGAGGTTTTATATGTTTAGGTAGCATTGGATCAAACTGGGATACAACGTTTTATAACACCAGAGGGAGGTGCCCAATGCCCGGGAAAAAGCTAATTGATGAAAGGAAACTTCTTTTGAAGTATAAGAATGGTAGCAAGGTCAGTGAGAAAGAATATCCTATCATCGAATCTTACGCATCAATCGGCGTAATCAAGCTCGGCTACAGTTTCCGCAAGAGACAGGTCCAAGCCTCACTTACTACCTCAGGTAAAAGACTCCTGGGGCTCACTGAGTGAGCAGCGAACAAAACATCCATCGAGAAAAGAGGAGAGATTGACAAAAACAAAGTCTCCTCTTTTTTTCTTTTTCGGCGGATGGTGCCCAAACCTCACATCTCTAATTCACAAAAAAGATGGTTCTTTCGAGAGACAGACAACCTTTGAAGACATCCAATCCCGCACCCCAGAGAAGGTTACGGTAAGTATTCAACATAACAATGGACTTGTAAGCCTGATCAAATGTGGTCTACCCGAATATTGTGTTGCTATCGCTACTTTAGAATGGGATCCCAATGGTTTATTTATTATGAAGACCCGTTTTTCGTCTGATTGGGAGGGCAAACATGATGTAGGCAGAAAGCTTAAAGATATAGAAATCAGGACTATATGCCAAAATTTACTTTATAATGAAGTTAAAGAATGTCACCACATACACACACATCATGATGATGAAGAAGACGGTCTATTAAAACTCCTTTCGCTCGGCAATAGCGATACTGCCTTACAAATATCTCTAGCCGTTGATGAAATACAAAAGGACATAATATCGCATGTTTACAAACAATATAGCCAAGCCAAACCCTCCGGCTACACGGAGAACCTCAAGAAAATACTCGACAAAGATCCGTCGACAAACCAATTAGAGCAAGCAATTCGGGTTTTATATGAAGGTATAGGCGAATCAATCTATGGGCTTTCATTCCTTGGAATGTACGGTTCGAAAGTATTTACTGACGCAAGAATTAATGAAGAGCATATCAAATTAGAAAGTATCATGAGAAGTCTTGAAGCGTTAAAAGGAAGATATACTCTCGATTTCATGAAACGAAATCGATCTCACGTTGACATCAAACAGCTAGTGGAAGCAATTACAAAAGGGGTCACTGAGGCAGTTCTTGGTGTACTTAAAAAATAATATCATCTGCGATTCTTTCTCACAATTACGACATTTCTTAACCCATTTTATAAGATATTCTTGCCGTCCATAATTAGTATTGGCTTGCTGCACGGGGATTCGACTTTCTTTAACTGCTACCGGGTTGTTTTTGAGTGGTCCGGAGGCAAGCGGGATATCGCCTGCATCAACATCGGCTTCCTAAATGGGAGGTCCCTTACTTATTTTATGAGTTAAAGTTGGCCTTTGAACGCCCTTTGCATCAAGGCTTGAAATTGGTTCTCCAGTTCTTCGGCTTGAGCGACCATTTTTTGCTTAACCAATTCGGTTTTTCGAATAGTCTTCGCAAATTCATTTTGTAAATCAATCTTTGCAACAGGAACGGGCAGTCTTTTCAATTTTATCCCGGTAAGATGTGCAATTGTTGCCTGTGATCGCGATTCCTTGAAAGCATTTCCCTTGGAATAAAAGAACAAAACCCACTGTAAATATTCAGGTATAATTATCCTTTTATCCGTTCGAACTCTGTGTAGAGCTTTTTGAAAATAACAATTTTCTAATTGGTTTCTCCATATAGCACATCTTCCAATATCTCCACCTTCGCAAATCAATAGATCACCATCATGGAGGGAGTATCTAATTTTTTCTTGTTCATCAAAATCCATTTCAAGCAGACTTGATAAATCAAAATAAAACCACTTTACATTAGAGTTCCCTAGATACGGCTCCAAATATTTTCCGGTAATATATTGCTTGTCTCTCATTTTTCCCAAACGAGACTCCGTGATTTCTCCTAGCTTTTTCTTTTTCCATCCTTTCGGATTCCTCACCGGATCGCCAAACATCTCAAGAAACACTGACTTCAAATAATCATCCAAGAGCTTAATCGCTTGTTCGCGTTTTTGGCGAAGCATGTCAACCTGGTCAAGAATCTTAACAATTCGTTCCTGTTCTTCAAGCGAAGGAAGGGGGATTTTTATTTGTCTCGCGGCCTTCTGGTTAAGCTTTTTTACCGTGGCTCCTGTTATATAGGGTCGTATGTCGTATTGCTTTAAGACATACCCTAGATAATCAACGTCGATATTCTTCCTGGGCCTTAGAACGTGTGCGTGGTTGTTCACCCAACACTTCCCACTGACGCGATAAGCAACCCCTCTTTTCGGATCATCAAAAAACCCGCCATCTTCAGCCAGTAAGACCAGATCTTCGTCGAACAAATATTCATCGACATAATCCAAAATGCCATTAGCTCCATAGTAGGGATAAACGCCAGCCACCCGATCTTTAGCAGTCACCGGCCTTCTCATGCTGTCCAAGAAATCACATACATCGGATAATGGAACGATTCTCATCATAATTGTGGCTGTCTTAAATCTTT
>Ga0351930_1111_pt1 | contig 14715 bp, 10 predicted proteins | sample BONcelT113001E10_FD_205823 | JGI IMG/M metagenome (GOLD analysis project Ga0351930, IMG submission 205823) | Enriched cells from coal bed in the Powder River Basin, Montana, United States - BONCAT cells T11 rep2 HSBNCT.T11.300.1.E10 ...
TTGGCTCGAAAGAGGCTGGACAGCAGAGTTCGAATGGAAATACTGGAAATCGAGGTGAGGCATTTCGAGAAGAAGCTCGACGGATGGATAGGAAAGGAATTGCCGGCGGATGTTCCGGAAATGAACAGTGTACGTGATGATTTCCTGGAGCTTAGAAAGAAAGAGGCAGCCTACCAGGGCGAAATTAACTTGCTTGAACTCAATGAGTTGCTGCTTAGGTATTTTAAGATTGGATTCTATATCCTTAGCGGTTTGGGTCTGGCCACTACCGTGCTGGGGACCGCGTTATGGCATGCCGGAGTCCAAAATCTCCAGGACAGGTTGCTCGCCAAACAAGCTAAGGAGTCGTAGCAGCCAAATTCGTTGAGCTTCCGTTTTCCAGGTTCAGCAGGTACAAAAGGGCAAGGCCGCACAAATGAACGATTCCCCAAGCCCAAACAATATCGCTTGCAAAATGTCCACCCTGCGCCATGCGCGCGACTCCGATTCCCGCACCCGCCGTCAGCCCCAGGAGAAGCCAGAAGAAGGCCCACCGGCGGCTTGATTTCCTCAGAATAAAATAAGGGGCGCCCAGAAAGAAACCCATCGAAGCATGGCCGCTTGGAAACGAATAGCCTTGTCCCGCTTCTCCCTTTTCTCCGAGCTTATGAAACGGCTGGGTCCCGGCAAACACGGCCACATCCCTCGGCCTCGGTCTTCCGCCGTAGTATTTCAGAAAACCATTCACAACGAAGCCGGGGCCGATCACGAGCAGGAGAACGATAAAGACCGCCGGCTTTCGAAAGCGCGAAAGATTGTTGACGAAAAAGCTCGTGCCCAGCACCGCCGCCGCCATGATCGACAGCAGCAGGCCCGGCCATTCCCCATAATCGTAGAGCAGGGAAAAAAGAGTTGCCGTTGCGTACTTCCAGCCTGCTTCAGGACTAAAGAACAGGCTTCCAAGCCTTACGTCCAGGTCGGTAAACCTGAAGAGCGCGCTCAACGCCAGCAGGATCACGACGCATGCCAGCAGTTCGGTTGATTTCGCAAAGGGGGGTTTGTTTGCCGCCGGCATCATTGCGGCGTTGCTGCCATTTGACACACCATCTCCTGAAACCGGTTTGCCGGGAAAATTCCGGGAAGACCCGCATGAAATGAGAATTTCTGATCCCGTATCATAGGATATTCCGGCATTTCTGTAAAGGGGATGGGTGCGGGGAACGCGTTGTCACGGGTCCAGCGGCCCCTCCCCCTGCCCCTCCCGCGAGGGGAGGGGAGGCCCCTTTTTACCATCTTCGCCTGGCTCGCTATGATCTCGGCATGATCCGCCGGGCACTGAGGGTTACGCTACCGTTCCACTGGTAACCGCGTCAAGCGGAACCCATCAGATAGATCTTGAACGCAAATCCGTGAACCCCTCCCCCCTTCGAAGGGGGAGGCCGGATCAGAACTTCAAATAGGCTTTTGCCTGGCGGTGGATTGCCGGGCTTGTTTTTTCGGAAACTTCAGAGACGATGCGCTCGAGAGCGGCTGCTACTTTTTCGCGCAACTCGGGTTTCATCATCCGCACGTACTGGAAGGTGTTGAGCATCCTGCCGGCATTCGTGTAGTTGACCGGGGCGAGTTCGATTATAACGTCGGCGATCCAGTTTATTCCGCGCGTGTTCCAGATCATTTTGTGATTGTTGGCCATGCTCAGGAAGAGGGCGCGCGCCCAGGTCGGCTGCGATATGTCGAAGGTCGGCCGCCGCCTTTCCTTTTCGACCAGGTCGAATACGTCCTCGCGCGTGCCGCTCGCTATGATTCTAAGGTAATTGGCATAGCCGCTCAGGTGGGAGTGCCACGTGGCGTAGGTTTCCTCCAGCAGCGCGAGGCGCTCGGGGGCCGAGGAGCGGTTGAGGGCCATCAGCGCCGTGACCCTGTCGTTTGCCGTCGTTGCCCGGCGCAGGTGGTCGAGAATCACCATGTGGCCCTCGGTCGTATCGCTGATGGCGATGAGATCGAGCAGGACATGCTTGAGCATGCGGTCCTCGATCCCGCGGCTGATCGTCTGGGCGGTCCAGAGTTCACAGGTATCGAGATTTTCGAAAAGTTCCCGAAGTTCACGGCCATAGAGCGAATTGACGTGAAGCATCAGTCTCTCGCGGGCGATTACCAGCTCCGGAAACCAGGCAACGTAGCCGCGGTCGACCGGCTGTTCCTCGATCCTTAGAAAATAGGCCTTTAGCGCGGAAGGAAGCTTCGAATCGGCAAGTATTTCACCATAGAGGCCAAGCCAGGACGGATCGGCCTTGGCGCCCGGGTCGCGCAGAAGCTTTATCCGCTCGATATCGGTCAGTCGGCGCATGGCGTCGATGCGGCAGTAGGCGTTCGGGTCGAGCCGTGTCTGGAGCATGAGGGAATCAACCGTTGCGCTCTCGTCAACGAAGGTCCCGTAAAAGGAGTAATCGCGATTGCAAGAGGCCAGCGCGGGAGGATCGGATATATTTTCAAATACCACCTCGGCCCGGGCTTCATTCAACTCGACCACACGGTCCGTCCCCGGAACATCGGTCCCATCGGCGCCGACCAGGGCAAGTCGAATGGGAATTAAAAACGGTCCCTTGCCCGATTCCACCTCCTGGCTCAGTTTTACCGTGAAGCGGCGCGCGGCGGCGTCGAAGGAGGTCGCGGCGCTCACTTTCGGATACCCGATCCTGTAGAGCCATTCTTTTTTGAACTGATCGAGAGACCTTCCCGAAACCTCCTCGAAGCACTGGAAAAAGTCGTCCGTGTCGGCGTTCGCGTGCAGGTAGCGCGAAAAGTAGAGCTCTTTTCCCGCTTTAAAATTCTCATTTCCGAGCAGCAGCCTGAGCATCCGGATCACCTCGGCCGCCTTGACGTAGGTGACCCCGTCGATCAGTTCATCCGGGTCGTTGAACCCCTCGCGAACGATCTTTCCGGCATGGCCGCCGTCCTCGATGGCAAGCGGTCCAAGCAGCGGATTGCGGATGCTGTCCACCTGGAGGAGCCGCACCATCGCCGGATCGAACACATCGGCCATGAACTGGCGCTCCACGTCGACCGTGTAGGCTTCGTTGAGCCAAACGTCGAAGGGGGTCTCCATGGTAGTTTCGCTTCCGCACTGGTTATGTTCGAATTCATGCACGATCACCGCATGTGCGTACAGCAGCGACTGGTCGAGCGTATGTTCGTGGATGAGGGCGGCATCGGTTACGATAGTGGTGTTTCCGACGTTTTCCATGCCCCCGAAATTGGACCGGCTCATGGTGATGGTCCGGTACGTATCGCCTGTGTATTCGTAGCCCTGGGTATCCCTGATCCACAGTATGGATCTCTTCAGTATTTCCATCGGGACCTCGGCCCCCCGCGCCGCGCCGGGCGGCACCAAGTATTCGAGCGAAACGGTCCGGCCGTTGCCGTAGGCGACTTCGCCCCGGAGCATGTCCCAGGTGCCCGCGCAGACGACGAAAAGGTATGGCGCCATCGGGACGCGATTTTGGAAGGTTATGACCTGCCGGTCCGGTTCGCCCGGCTTTCGCGCGGGCACGCCGCCGGGGTTTGTCGCGGGATCTATATTGCCGTTGCTGATCAGGTGCGTGTATGCGACGTCCGCTTCGATGGTGGTGGTCATCGTACACTTGGCGCGGCAGTCGTCGAAGATCGGCATGATGCGCTGGAAACCCCACTGCTGGCACTGCGACATATACTGCTGAGGCGCGCCGGGAGGGGTGATGTCTTTGTAAATCCCTTCCAACTCAAATTCGGAAGGATGGCAGGCGCTCCTCGTCCTCACAAAAAACTTTCGGCCGGCCTCGATTTTTTTCGGCAGGAACACGATCAGCCTGTTCTGGTCCCCGTGGTATTCGAACCGGAGCGGTTGGCCGGCGGAGTCGGGCCCCTCGCACAACTCCACGCCCAGGATGTCGAGTTCGCGCGCATCGAGTTCCAGCCTTTCGAGTCCGATCCTCGCCGTCATCTCCATGCAATTATGGGCTTCGACCCTGTCGCGCAGGAAGTTGAGAAATATGGTGAGGTGATGGAGTTGCACCGGGAGTTCGCCAAAATCTTCCCGGAGGTATTTGTATTTTTCGCTGGGCAAGGCAGGCCTCCTGTGGATTTACGTGAAACGTTCAAGTGGATGAATAATGTGGTTTGCAGATAAACAGATAAGAACCAAGGCCGGGAATTTCCGCACATTAATGGAGGAATTGCAAGAGATTTGGTCTAAATGATTTGTATATTGATAGTTCAACGTTCCAATGCAAACTGTCCTTGGACGGCGTTTAACCAGATTCCGGCGAAGCGGGATGCCCTTTTCCGGCGTACTCCAGTCGCGTGATAAAAAAGATCGCGCCGGCAGCACGAAAAAAGCATCGGCTTGCGAAGTCCGGGATTTTCCCCCCCGCTTCGGCCGGTGCAAGTCCTCCCGCACCATTGTCCGGTAGGATTTTGCATGATGCGAAGAAGGCCACAATTCGACGAGCGGCCCCCCCTCCCCTCGGCGGGAGGGGCAGGGGGAGGGGGTTGAAAAAGCTGATTAACATCCTCCCGTCTTCCACGAGGAGGGAGGTGATAAAATCAGAACCCCGGATACTAAATCGCCACCATCTCACTATGGTTCGAACAAGCGGCCGCGCTTAACGGAATCATAGCCGAAGCGGCTGTGGATATCGTCAAGTGCCCTGTCGAGATGTTCATGTTTGCGAAATTCCCGCTGGGGCAGCATTTTCATCTGCGTCAAACCGGATGAAAAATTCGACACGCCAACGCCGATAAGCCGGATTTTCCTTGCCGGATTGAGATCGAGCAGGAGCTGCCGCGCGGTGCTGAACAGCACGTGAGTGGAATCGAAAGGTTCCGGGAGGGTGCGGCTCCTGGTGACCGTCTTGAAATCCGAATATTTCACCTTGAGCGTGACCGTTCTTCCCTGGAACCGGTGCCGGCGCAGGTCGCGCGCGACCTCCTCGGCCTGGGACAGGAGCATCTTTTCGAGTTCCGGGATGCTGTCGACGTCGTGTTGAAAGGTTTCCTCCGCGCTGATCGATTTCGGGTCGGAATTCGTCTCGACCGGTGAGTCGTCTATTCCTCTGGCCTTATCGTGGAGGCGGGCCCCCCATTTCCCGAATTTTTTTATCCAGAACCTCACCGGCAGCTTCAAAATATCGGATGCGAAAACCACTCCCAGGTTTTTGAGTTCCTCGGCTGTCCGACTGCCCACTCCCGGGATCTTTCTGGCCGGAAGCGCTCTCAGAAACGACTCCACATCCGCCTGTTCAATGATGGTGAGACCGTTGGGCTTGTTGAAATCCGAGGCAATTTTGGCGAGAAACTTGTTCGGGGCGATTCCGACCGAGCAGGTGAGGCAGGTGGCTTCGAATACATCCGCTTTTACCTTCAGGGCAAGGGAGCGCCCGGGACCGAAAAGGGCTTCCGTTCCCGTGATGTCGACGAACGCCTCGTCAATGGAGACGCATTCCACCACCGGCGAAATGCCCGTGAGGATTTCCATCACTTTGCGAGAGATCTCTTTGTACCGGCTCATTCGCACGGGAAGGAAGATGCCGTCGGGACAAAGTTTTTTCGCCTGGAAAATGGGCATCGCCGAATGAACGCCGAATTTTCTGGACTCATAGGAGGCGGCGCATACCACTCCGCGTTCCGCTCCACCCACTATCACCGGTTTTCCGCGATGCTCGGGGTTGTCGGCTTGTTCGACGGATGCAAAGAAGGCATCCATATCCAGGTGCATTATTTGTCGTGTCACTGATTCGAGGGTCTCACTTTACGAGCAGTACCGGGCAATGGGACATCACACCCACCTTATAGCTGATGGTGCCCCAGCCGGCGGAGGCATTTTCCACATCCAGCCGGTGTGAACTCATTATAATCAAGTCGACCCCGTTTACGTCGGCGAAACTTAAAATTTCAAAGACCCTGCGGCCAAAAAGGACCTGCTTTTCAATCACCATGTCCTGGCGCCGGGATTGGGCCATCAGTTCGTCCATCTTCTTGTCGGCGCGTAGTCCGAGCGCCTTGTAGAATTTGCGGAACTCCTCGGTATCCATGTCCTCGATGGTCTCGACAACGTGCAGGAGAGTGAGCTTGCAGGAGTTCTCGAGCGCCATTTTGATAGCTATTTCCATTGCCCTGCGGTTTCTGTCCGTGAGGTCCGTTGGTACGAGTATATGTTCAAACATTGGTGCCTCCGATTTTGATCGAAAAACCTTCTGGTTTGCACATGAAATTAAGCCCGTCGAGGGGTTATAACCAGAGGCGAATGGTGGTTTTTGTTCCCGGCTCGCGGCTTTCCCCGCACCATGAGTGGAATTGGGCGTATGATTTTGTTGCTTTTAGCGGAGCGAGGTTTTAAGTTGACGCGGAAAGCGGCTGTCCGCCGGTCCCGAACGAGATTTGCGGGGTGACTCGGGACCATGCCGGATATAGGAAAAACGATAGGGTTGATTTATTGAAGAACAACACCGCCTAATTACCGAAAAACAATATCACTGAGCTACGGACAAGATGCACACGACAAAAACCGGAATTTATCTCATTGGAGCGTTGGGTTCCATTTCAATAACCGTTGTCGCCGGAGCGCTCGCGCTACGGAAGAAACTCTCGCCTCCGACTGGAATGATCACCTACACGGACCTGTTCGAAGGCATCGATCTGGTCGATGCGGGAGATCTCGTTTTCGGAGGCTGCGACATCCGGCGCCCGGAAGCGAACGGCCGGGACATTTTCGACAAGATCGCCCCGGTTCATCCCCGGATACTTCTGGAAATAAAGGACGATCTCGAGGACTACCAGCGGGAAATCGACAGCGGGTGCGCTCGCAACTGCGGCGAAGCGATCGAGGGGCTGGCCGGCGGCGCTTCCTCGCCCGGCGGCACGCTTAATGAGGAGATCGAGTGTATCCGCGCCCATTTCCGAACGTTTCGAAACAGGCACGGGCTCGATGAGATCATTGTCGTAAATCTTGCATCAACCGAACCGCCTCTCGGTCCGCGCCCCTGCCACGCCGAGCTTTCGGAATTTGAAAAGTGCCTTGACCGCGACGAGCGGGAAGAGGTGAGGGCGAGTTCGCTTTATGCCTGCGCGGCAATCCTGGAAGGGTGCCCCTATATCAATTTCACCCCGTCCAACGGCGCCCTGGTCCCGGCGATCGTGCAAATGGCGAGGCAAAGGGGCGTGCCGGTGATGGGAAATGACGGCAAAACGGGCGAAACGCTCGTTAAATCCGCCCTGGCCCCAATGTTTTCCTACCGCAACCTGGAAGTCATGAGCTGGGGAGGTTTCAACATTCTCGGAAATCTTGACGGACAGGTCCTCAATAATCCCAGCAACAAGGAGTCCAAGCTCAGGACCAAGGACCAGGTACTTTCGAAAATTCTTGGATACTCCCCCCACACCACCGTCAGCATCGATTATGTTCCTTCTCTGGACGACCAGAAAACGGCCTGGGATTTCATACATTTCAGGGGGTTTCTCGGGGCGAAAATGTCACTCCAGTTCGTGTGGCAGGGCTATGATTCGCTCCTCGCCGCGCCGCTCGTCCTCGACATGGTCCGGCTGGCTGAGCTTGCCAAACGAAGGGGAGAGGCCGGCCTCATGCCTCATCTCGCCTCTTTTTTCAAAGCCCCCATCGGGGTGGACAGGCACGCCCTCCCCGATCAGTTCCGAATGCTAGAGGACTACGCCGCCGACCTGAAAACAGGCCGGCCCGTTCGGCGCTGTTAGCCCCGGGTGTAACTGGAGGATGCGTTAGAGCCGCGAAGGGTCATGGCTGCCCGACAGGCACAACGAACAAAGGCGTCATTGACTTCTCCCCCCTTTTCTAAACATGTCCCCGCAGGCTTTAAGCGGGGCGGGGGGGGCGGGGGGGATTTGTTCCGCTGGACGCAAAGGTTTTCCGGTAACGATTCCACAATCGACCATGGGACTACAATAGAAAAGCCGGAATCCAGTGTCTTATAAGTTATTTAGAATGAAAAAACACGTCACCCCGGCTTTCGCCGGGGTGACGTTGGTCGGAGCTTCCAGCCGGATGTTGGGTAATCTCATCCTTTTTCATCACCCCGCTAGACCCTGGATGCAACGGAGGATGCGCGTAGCGGTAAAATGGAGCACTGCCGCAGGTTTCCCTTTTGTGTGCACAGCCTGGTCTGAAGGAGGCTCTCTTTGAGTGCCTCCATTTCATTCAGGACGCCTCCCGCATTTTCCCGCACAAGGACGCACACCGCGTAAGAGCCTGGAGGCATCGATCCGGCCTGGTTTCGTACAAACCCGGTGTCCACCCCCACATGCGACAGGGACCCCGACAGTCCGCCCAGGACAGAACCTGCCGCCAGACCCGCCAGGGCAAAAAGAGGATTCAGGAACAGGATTCCAAGCGTCATGCCCCAGAAAGCGCCTACAACCGCGCCGATCGTGGTGTGGTGTTTCATATGCCGAAATTCGAGCTTGCCATCATCTCCTTTTTTCAAAATCAACGCGTCCTCGACGTCGAGTGATTCGGACTTCGCCTTTGCCAGCAGATCGCGGCGGGTTTCCTCGGCCTGTAATTCATCTGAGAATATACCGATAACCAGATTGTTCATGGAATTAGTTCCTTCTTGAGGGTTGCACTGTAAAATCTTTGGCGGGCGAACAGCTATCGCCTTTGGCATACGATGCCGGCCCGTAGGTCTGGGCGCCGAAAAGCCCGCGCCAAATAAGGTGATATGCGGCGGGCCGCTTCAGTGGAAAGATACGAGCGCATGTCTTTCCAATCAAGGAATAACGAGTAAGTTTTTGGGGTGGTTTCAAAGATATGCGGATAATGGGATACTTAAAAGCAGATAATCGGTGTTATTGAAAACGGTCGATTTGTCCGTCAGGTTGCGCTGTAATTTTTGAAGAAATCGAGAACGAATGTAATGTGGGTCCTCATTGCATCGTAAGCCTGGTCCGGGTCGCGGTCCTTGATGGCCCTTTGGATGGCTTTGTGCTGTTCCAACACCTTCACGAGGTTTCCGGCATCCGAATAGAGGTGGTGCAGGTTTTCCTTTATACCGTGGAACAGCAGGTCGTAGAGGTTCTTCATAATGTGGATCTGGACGATATTTTTGGTGGCATAGGCGATCACCATGTGAAAAGTGACGTCCGCGCTTGTGCCCAGTCCGCCTTCCCGGATCTCGGTTTCCATTTCTCCGAGGCTTTTTTCGAGATCCAGGAGGTCCTGTTCGGTGGCCCGCCGCGCCGCCATCATCACCGAATTGCATTCCAGTCCGAGCCTAACCTCCAGCAAGTCCACCAAGCTAATATCGTGACCGTCGACAATTGCGGCCAGGGGGTTTTTCTCGGTGGGGGGCAGTACAAAGGTGCCCTGTCCCTGCCGGTTTTCAAGCAAGCCGAGCGCTACCAGCTTGTTTATCGCCTCCCTCACCGAGGGACGGCTCACTCCAAGGCTTCCCGCCAGTTCGCGCTCCGTCATCAACCGTGCACCCGGCTTGAGGTGCCCTTTGAAGACGAGGTCGCGTAGCTGCTCGAACACCAGGTCCGAAATGCGCTTGGGTTTGATGGGTTTTAGCATGAGTGCCTCAACTCAGTGAATCGGCATAGATTTCGATTGCATGTTTAACCTGAATCCGGTCTCCGGACTGTGAAAGCATATCATTTATCTGAAGCATGCACGCCGGACAGCTTGTCGCCACCACTTCACAGCCGGACTGCGCTATGCAGTCGCGCTTGCGCTTGCCTATTTGGGAGGATATGCCGTAATGCTGCAGATTGAAGCTTCCGCCGCAACCGCAGCACCTGTCCGCATCGGCCATCTCCTTTAGAGTGTAAGCCGGGTTGGCGCTGATGAGCTTTCGGGGCTGCACCGCCACACCCAGCGATTTCTTGAGGTGGCAGGGATCGTGATAAGTAACGATTTTGCCTGAATCCGTGCCGGGCGGATCCAAGGGTGCAACACCCATCTTTTCAACCAGAAACTGGCTGATGTCAATTGTCTTTTCGGCAAGAGCGCTTATACGGGCCTGATCTCGCGCGTTGAATTCCACCGCGAACAGGGGCCATAATTTCTTGATTGTCGAAGTGCAGGTGGCGCATGCCGTTACCAGGTAGTCGAAATCGCCGGCGGAAAACCTGTCCAGGCTGTGTCGCACAAGCTTTCGGAAACTCTCCAGATCCCCCGAGGAAAGCGCCGGAATTCCGCAGCAACCCTGGTTGTCCGGAATAAATACACCCGCGCCGTTGTGCTCGAGGCTTCGCACCACCGCCTCCCCGATATTGGGGAAAACCTTGTCCGTTACGCAACCGACGAAAAAGGCGGCCCTGACCCCGGCTTTGCCCCTGGTGTCGCGGGACGCGATAATCTTGTGGAAAGGGACCGGAGCGAGCGGCATCACGTGGCGCTCCGCCAGAGGAGAAAACATCCGGCCGCAGGATGTGCCGAGCAGTTCGTCGGCGGGTTTCACGAAAATGGCCTGGAGCTTTGCCCCCCATCCGACCAGGCTGTCGAAAAGGCGCGGGTGCGAGAGCATGCCCCGGAAGATCACTTTCTTATACGGGTTGAGGCCCATGTAGCCGGCGAGGATGGCACGCGCCCGCAGAAAAATATCGAGCACCTTGACGCCGCTTGGACAGCTCGCCGAGCATGAACCGCAAAGAAGACAGCGTCCCAGGCGCTCGTTCACCCCGGCGGGGTCCTTGAACATTTCCCGTATCAGCCCGTCGAGCAGCGCGAGCTTTCCGCGGGCAACATCCGCCTCGCGCCCGGTTTCGGCGAATACCGGACAGACCGACTGGCACAGGCCGCAACGCATGCAGACCATGAGCTGGTCTTCGAGATCCTTTACCAGTTCCGCCAGCATCTTCATATCGTACATGGTCTCAGCCTCCTATGATCTTGCCGGGATTCAATATATTTTTCGGGTCCAGGGCCGCCTTGATCCGGCGGGAGTAGAGGATAGTGCCACGGCTGGTTTCCTGCTCCATGAACTTTGATTTTGCCGTGCCGATTCCGTGTTCGCCGGAAAGGGTGCCTCCCAAGGCCAGCGCCCGCTCGAAAATGGCGTCTATGGCCTGCTCGACTCTCGCCCACTCCTGCTTGTCCCGCTTATCGGTCAGGATGGTGGGGTGAAGGTTTCCATCCCCCGCGTGCCCGAAGGTGCCGATAGTGAGATTGAACCGCGCTCCGATCTCCTCGATCGCGCTGATCATCGCCGGGACCTTGCTCCGGGGCACGGTGGCATCCTCCAAAACAGTAGTCGGTCTTATCCTGGAGAGGGCGGAAAGGGCCGCGCGCCTTGCCTCCCACACCTTATCGCGCTCCTGGGCGGTTTGGGCAACCCGTATATTCATGGCCCCCATCTTTCGGCAGATGGCCTCGACCTTGTCCGCGTCTTCCTCAACCTGTGCCGGATGCCCGTCCACCTCGATCAACAAAAGGGCGGCCGCATCCACCGGCAGCCCCACGTGGCTGAAAGCCTCGACCGCGCGGATGGTGAAGTTGTCCAAAAATTCCAGGGTCACCGGCACTATGCGATTGGCGATAATCGCGGAAACCGTTTCCGAGGCCTTCGTGACGTCCGAAAAGATTGCCATCATGGATTTTTTGGCCGCCGGCATCGGAATGAGCTTCAAGATGATCTTGTTGAAAACCCCAAGCGTGCCCTCCGATCCCACCATCAGGCCGCCGAGATTGTAGCCTGTCACGCATTTGACCGTGCGCGCTCCGGCTTTTATCAATTCACCGTTTACGTCGAAGAATTCAAGTCCCATCACGTAGTCGCGCGTGACTCCGTAGCGCAGCCCCCGCAGTCCGCCCGCGTTTTCGGCGACGTTTCCGCCAAGAGTGGATACGGCCTGGCTGCCCGGGTCGGGAGGGTAGAAAAGCCCTATTGCTTCGACCGCCGCGGCAAACTTGGCGGTAACGACCCCGGGCTCGACCACAGCGTAGAGGTCTTCCTGATTTATCTCAAGGATCTTGTTCAAGGAATTGGTGACTATGACCACGCCGCCCGGCGAGGGGATGGTTCCTCCGCTCAAGTTGGTGCCCGCGCCGCGAACCGTTACCGGCAGGGCCTCCTCGTTGCACACTCTGACCGCCGCTCCGAGCGCCTCGCTCGTGGTGGGCCGCAAAACGAGCAAAGGAAGAACGGAATCGAGGACAGCGGCATCATAGGAATAGGCATGCCGGTCGGTCTCATCCTGGAAGAGGTTGTCCTTTCCGACGATATCCTGGAGTTTTTTTACCAGCGTACTGGTCATGTTGTCTTCCCCTTTCCGAGCGGAGCGGCTGGTCAAAAATTAATTGGTAATACCAGCCAAATTTACGAGGGTCAATGCAGGGAGCCTGCTTCATCTTTCGAGGATACTAGCGGATCTACGGGCCAAGTGTCAAGTAAATATTGGTATTACAATGCATTTTTTGCTTGACTTGGGATGATCTGCTCTGCTAGAAAATGTCGCATCATTGGTAATACCAATTCGTTTCCCCGTCACGCTCTCTCGCGACTGCTCAATTATAGAACATAAAAAGGAGGTGGAGAAAAACACAGACTTCGGCCCGACCACCGTTTCATCACCGATCCTAAATAGAATATTTTGCACGACCGAGCGAAAGGAGAGATTCCAAATGAACTGGACCCAAGTATACAACCCCTTGGGAAACGTGGCTTTATCTGCAATCGTCGCCGGCATTCCTCTCTACATCCTTTTTTACATGTTGGCTATCAGGCGCTCGCCCGGTCACTGGGCGGCCCTTTTCGGAACCAGTTCCGCGGTCCTCCTGGCAATCGCCGTGTGGGGAATGCCGGTGGGACTTGCCTTGAATTCAACCCTGATGGGCGCTGCCTTCGGCATCTTCCCAATCGTGTGGATCATCATCAATACCATCTGGGTCTACAACATGACGGTGGAGTCCGGCGAATTCGACATTATCCGGAACTCCCTTGCCTGCATAACGGATGACCGCCGTCTCCAGGCGCTTTTCATCGCTTTCGCGTTCGGTTCCTTCATAGAGGGCACCGCCGGGTTCGGAACGCCTGTCGCCATAACGGCTGCAATGCTCGTCGGCCTGGGCTTCAACCCCATGTACGCGGCGGGCATCTGCCTTATCGCCAATACGGCCCCGGTGGCCTTCGGCGCCATCGGTATCCCGATCGTGGTTGCCGCGAGGGTTGCGGACCTTGACCTGATGCACGTCAGCAAGATCGTCGGGCGCCAGCTTCCCTTTCTGTCAATTATTGTACCGATCTGGCTCAGCGTTACCATGTGCGGATTCAAACGATCGCTGGAAGTCTTGCCCGCGCTTATCGTGGCGGGCTTGTGCTTTGCCGTTACCCAGTTCGCGGTTTCCAATTTCGTGGGCCCCTACCTGCCCGATATCCTTTCCGCCGTGGCTACCATCATCGGGCTCGGGTTGTTTCTCAGGGTCTGGAAGCCTTCCCGCGTGTTCCACTTCGAAGATGAGAAGCCCAGCGGGCCGGTGACCTGTCTGTACAGCTCCGGGGAAATCATTCGTGCCTGGACACCTTACTTCATCCTGGCTGTCATGGTGTTTCTGTGGGGCCTGGACTCGATAAAAGCGCTGCTTGCGCCCCTGGGCTATAGTTTTGCATGGCCGGGCCTGCACAACCTGGTGATCAAGACGACCCCCATCGTCGCCAAGGCTACCCCCTACGCGGCAACCTACGCACTCAACATCGGGTCGGCCGCCGGTACCGCGATCCTTATCTCCGGCATCCTCTCCATCTTTATTATTCCGAGATACGGCTTCGGGCGGGCGATGGCCTGTTACACAAAAACCGCGAAGCAGCTCAGGTTCCCTATTCTGACCATTTCCATGATTCTTGGCCTTGCCTACATCATGAACTTCTCGGGAATGAGTTCCTCGATGGGTCTGGCGCTTGCCACCACCGGGTTCTTCTTCCCGTTCTTCGCGCCAATCCTGGGCTGGCTGGGCGTATTCCTCACCGGTTCCGACACTTCATCGAATGCTCTTTTCGGAGCCCTTCAGAAAACCACCGCAACCCAGCTTGGCCTCGATCCAGCTCTGATGGTAGCCGCCAACTCCTCGGGCGGTGTCTGTGGCAAGATGATTTCACCGCAGTCGATATCGGTGGCAACGGCCGCATCGGGCCTCGTCGGGCGGGAAGGCGATATCTTCCGGTTCACCCTGGGCCACAGCATCGCCATGGTGCTCTTCCTGAGTGTCCTGACAATGCTTCAGGCATACGTCCTGCAATGGATGCTGCCCTGAGACAGGGTGTTGAAAAAGGCTGTTCGGGTGGGAGAATGTGGTACCGACGCTAATTTCGTCATTCCTGGGTGACGTTAGCCTGAGTTTCCTGCCCGATAGTGGGTAATTCAATCCATGCCCGGTGTTTGCCGGTCGCCGACAACCAGGCTCCCCTCCCTTGACGGGAGGGGATGGGGGAGGGTGAACAATCGGACCACCACCCCACCCTTCCTCCCCCTCAGAGGGCTTAGACCTACGGCAGCGTGCCGCGGGTCTTGGCCTGTTGGCCCGCTGCCTTGAGACGGAAAGCGACCACCATCGCAGGCGGCCCCGCGCCGGCTGCAATACACGGTCAGAATATTTCACTACCAGGACACCAGCCGTGCACAATAAATTTGGCAATACCTGGCCAGACGATATAATTACCGGAATTTTCAGCACTAAAGAGATCTTCGCGCAAACAGATCGCATTTTCCGGGCATTTACTCTCTTTCCGGGCTCTA
>Ga0351930_1112_pt1 | contig 14697 bp, 9 predicted proteins | sample BONcelT113001E10_FD_205823 | JGI IMG/M metagenome (GOLD analysis project Ga0351930, IMG submission 205823) | Enriched cells from coal bed in the Powder River Basin, Montana, United States - BONCAT cells T11 rep2 HSBNCT.T11.300.1.E10 ...
CGATCTGGGTTTCAACGTCAATCTGTTCATCCTGGGCCTTCGTAATATAGAAATATAGAATCAAATTGACGGTATAGTTGGTACAATACTTTTCAACTACAGCTCTCTCAATGGTTTTTTCCACATCGTTAATATATTTTTGCGCTGCTGCCTGGTTATTGTCCGCAAGATAGGCACCGATAAGATTCAGATGATGTCGCATATCATGGCGATAAATAATGGTTTTTTCCTGGGAGTCCTGAAGTGCTGCCGACTGGATCTGAGCTGCTGTTACTTGAGTTATTAATAAATGCTGTTCGTTTTGCAAGGTTAGCTGGTCTTGGGTTTGTTGGAAAAAACGCAATATCAATACATAAGCCGAAAGAGTTAAAATAAAGATCAGCCCAGCGAATACAACAACTCGTTCAGTTAAAACTGTTGTGTCCAAATTATACTTGGAGATAATATAAAGCAGCACAGAATATGTAATTGGTATAACGGAAAAGCCCAACCAACCTTTATTAGTATTACGCAGCATATAAAGAAATGGAGGCCGTAAATACCTGTAAATAATGAACCAGGTGGGTACATACATGATATAGCAAACATAGATTATGATTACCCTATTAAAGCCAAAAAAATAGGACACGATAATCCCAATCAGTGTTAACGATGTGCTTATAGCGACCACTGTAAAATGGACAAACAACACCTTTATAGCATTGAACTTTGAAAAATATACAAAGGCTATAAATACAGGAAGATGAACTAGAAGGGGATATAGTCTCATGAATTTTGCATACCCAAAATAATACAGGAAAAAGCCATTAAATATTACCATGATGGTTGCATATATCCCCAAAAAGTACCAATGCTTCTTATGCTTAATTTCACAATCCAACAGCATATACATCACACTAATGGCAAAAACAAGGGTTAAAATAGACCGTATATATTCCAGCATGCCATTTTACCCCCTGTTAATACTCCCCTTGAAAAGAATAATTGATATATGCCTGCTTTACTTCTTTGTAAACATTTCTTGATACGGTATAAACAGGTCGCTGGTAGTCGTAAAGCCCTCCTGGGATAGGTTCTTAATATAGTCCAAGTTGACGATATAGGAGCGGTTTTGCTTTCGTTAAAGCCGTAGCTCAAATATTCATTCACCAGCCCACTGATATGAAAAAGCTCCTGAATGTCATCATCGCAAATAGAGATTTTCATTATGTCACCTCAAAGTCATCCTTTTATATCCATCCATTATATCAGAGCAACTACAAATAAATACTGGAAATTACATTTCATAACGTAATAGCGACATTTCATGCAGATATGTTATGGGGTGTATTTTTTTGTATTAAAATTGTGAGTATCAGAATTAACGGAATATGGATGCCAATGATTAGGGAAGGAGTCGCTGCAGTTGGATAAAGGAGATGTGCGGCCAGAAAATTATTATAAGTAAGGAGCGTAAATTTATGAAGAATAAAATACTAAAGCAGCTTGTAACTGTACTTATGAGTTTATTAATTGTATTTATTGCAATTCCCATGGAGATATTTGCCACCCAAAAAATATCGGGGGATTACGTTTTAATCGTAAACGAAAGCCTCACTGAAGCACAGCAAATTGGAACGATTAGCTTTGATAATACCAATCCTTTTGGGTCTTCCAATGGAATGCAATCATTATCTGTAAATGAGGATTTAAATCAACCAAAACAAACAGCTACTTCCTCTGTCTTTGGTATTGAAAATTTGAGTTTCAATCCCCAGGCAGTAACGAAAACTTATACCCTAGGTGAAACCAAGGACATGGTGTTTCCCACTAATAGGTTTACGGTAAGAGGTATCGGAGCAAACTGTGTTATCTGGATGGATGCTGCTGCTGATCTAAAATATACTTCTCAAACTTTACCTACAGCCATAACCAGTATTATAAATACCTACGAAAATCATTCCTATCCAGCTTTGAAAACACTTGGTGCAGATACAAAAATGAATTATGCTGATGGCTCTGGGAAATTGTCGATATTTATACGGGGTGCAGCTACCAACCATATTTTTCCAATTATGATATGACTTACAGCGGCATTACCGGAATACATATTTCTGCATCATCTGCACCCACTGATTTTTCTAATTATGCGGAGGCGATTGCCCATGAAGCGCAGCATGCATTAAATGCCAGCACCCAGAAGATGTCCATATGGATTAATGAAGGTCTTTCAATCGCAATCATGCATGATTTAAGTTATAAGATGAATAATTATCAGTATGATTATGTAGGGTTGCCATGGCTTGACCAATGTGTTCAGGATATTAGGGTAAAATCAGGTGCGGGATTGGCACGCTTATCCACTACAGGCAATACTAGAATTGATTATTCAATCCCCTATTTGTATTTGCGCTACTTAAGCAATCAGGTAAATTTAGGGTATAAATATGACAGCGATTTTTTCAGCAGGCTATATAATGTTGATGCATCTGGATTAACCGGCCTCAGCAAGGATGCTTATATCATTGAACAAGTTTTAAAACAGTATGATTGCTTTAAAAATCCGGATGGTTCCTATTGGAGCTTCCAACAGTCATTTGCAAATTTTCGTATTGCAGCCTTTAAGCAAGATGCTGCCGGTAAATATGGTTTTTATGGAGATACTACTGTAGCTCATAACTTTGGAATCGGCGGACCTGCCTTGTATTTTAATGCAGCTGATAAATATAAGACGATAGAACCTACCGGTGCGATTATTGTTAAAACACTCAATGGTTCTTTTGACATACCTGCTGATGCAGGTGCTGATATCAAATTCATTCCTTTTAATGTGGCGGGCCAATTACCAGTTAATAGGCTCGACAAATGGTATGCTGGTGGAGAAACAACCACAGTCTATAAGGACAGACCCATAACCTTTGATAATCTCAGAGTTGTAAAAACCGATGCACAAGTAAGCGGAAAATATGGACCAGTATACCAAGGGTTATCCGAGATCTATGCTGCTAATTTACGACTTGTGGCATATAGCCCAAATGATACTTATCTACAAATACCCATTCCTTATACACTTGGAGCGCTTCCTACTAATGTTCCTGATGGGAGTCAACTATGGATATGCGACCCGTCCAACTATAGACTTGTATATCTTGGAAAAGTCATTGTGAAGGATGTCCTGCAAAGCATACCGGCGCCAACCGCCATAACCGGCGTAGCCAACGGCGCCATTAAAACAGTAAATGGTCTGGGAATACCCTGGAATATACCCGTAGTCACCACTGGAGGCAACGTAAACGCCACCGTAACCTGGGACGTAGATGCCTCAAGCTACAATGCAGCTACCAAAATAGAACAGACCTTCACGGTAAACGGAACGGTTACTTTGCCTGTTGGAGTAGTAAATATCGATAACGTGCCCCTGACTGTCACCATTCAGGTAACCGTCAGCGCAGAAAAAGTGCTGACGAGCATAACGGCACCAACGGCCATAACCGGAGTAGCCAACGGCACGGCAAAAACAGCAACTGCTCTGGGACTACCCTCGAAGGTAACCATGGTCACCACTGGAGGTAATGTCAACGCCAACGTAAACTGGAACGTAGCTGACTCCAGCTACAATGTAACCACAATAACACAACAGACCTTTACCGTAAACGGCACGGTTACTTTGCCCGCCGGAGTTGTAAATACCAACAGCGTGGCCTTGACTACCACCATTCAGGTAACCGTCAGCGCAGCAGCTGTGCAAAGCATAACGGTGCCAAATGCTATAACAGGCATAGCCAACGGCACCGATATAACATCAATAGTACTACCCTCAAATGTAAACATGGTCACCACTGGAGGTAATGTCAGCGCAGGAGTAACCTGGGACAGAGCTTCCGCTTACCCAAGCTACGATGCATCCTTAAAAACAGAACAGACCTTCACCGTACCCGGAACGGTTACTATGCCCGCCGGAATAGTAAATCCCAACAACGTGGCGCTGATCACCACCATTCAGGTAACCGTCAGCGCAGTAAAAGTGCTGCAAAGTATAACGGCACCAACTGCCATAACCGGAGTACCCAACGGCTCCCCTAGATCTGTAACTGGTCTGGGACTACCCACGACTGTAACCATGGTTACCGATCTAGGTATTGTCAACGCAACAGCAATGTGGGACCCAGCTTCCTCAAGCTACAATGCAGCCTTAAAAACGCAACAGACCTTCACCGTACCCGGAATGGCTGCTTTGCCCGCAGGAGTAGTAAATACCAACAGCGTCTCCCGGGTCCTCGCCATTCAGGTAACCGTCAGCGCAGAAAAAGTGCTGCAAAGCATAACGACGCCCACCGCCATAACCGGAGTAGCCAACGGCAGCGCTAAAACAGCAACTGGTCTTGGACTGCCCTCGACTGTGACCATGGTCACCAATGGAGGCAATGTAAACGCCACCGTAACCTGGGGCGTAGCTTCCTCAAGCTACGTTGTAACCACAAAAACGGAACAGATCTTCACCGTAAACGGAACGGTTGCTTTGCCCCAGGGAGTAGTAAATCCCAACAGCGTGGCTCTGACCACCACCATTCAGGTAACAGTCAGCGCACAAAAAGTGCTGCAAAGCATAACGGCACCAACCGCCATAACCGGCGTAGTCAACGGCACCGCTAATACAGCAGAGGCTCTGGGACTACCTTCGACTGTAATCATGGTCACCAATCAAGGCAATGTAAACGCCAACGTAACCTGGGCCGTATTAGCCTCAAGCTACACTGTAGCCACAAAAACACAACAGATCTTCCCCGTAACCGGAACGGTTACTTTGCCCCAGGGAGTAGTAAATACCAACAGCGTGGCTCTGACTGCCACCATTCAGGTAACCGTCAGCGCAAAAAAAGTGCTGCTACAAAGCATCACGGCTCCGACAGCCATCACCGGACTGGCGAACGGAACCGCCAAAACACCTGGAGATTTGGGATTACCGGCAACTGCTACTCTGGTTACCAGTGACGGAAGCGTAGAAGCGCCTGTAAACTGGCATCTAGAGTCTTCAGGCTATGATGCGAGTGCAACTATCAAGCAAATCTTTACGGTATATGGAACCGTGACTTTGCCCAGTGGAGTTGAAAATACCAATAATGTTGACCTGATCATTAGCATCCGCGTAGCCGTCAATGATGTTAGCGGCACTGCCAGTGATGAATGCTTTATCGCCACGGCTGCTTTTGGTTCCAAGTTTGAACCAGCAGTAACTATGCTAAGGCATTTCCGTGACCAATATTTATTGACCAATAGCGTAGGAACTGCTTTCGTAAAGTTCTATTACCAGAACTCACCACCAATTGCCAACTATATTGCTGAAAGAGAGCCATTAAAATTATTAGTTAGAATCTTATTGGCTCCGATTATTGGGTTGGTTTATTTGATGTACCATCCAGCGCTGGGGGTAATTTTGTTGGTGGTTCTAATAATGTTGTTTGTTTACCGCGGAAGACAGCGGAGATCATACGCATAACAAGGGACGGTTCTAGTGTTACAAAATATAATATAGACGGTATTATCAGTAGAAAAGAAGAAGTGAAAATATGGTGTTGCTGAAGAAGTTCAAGGTAGCTGAAGGATTAAGTTTCCGACAAAATGACCGCTTAACGATATCAGAAATATCAACCCAGATAAATATCTCAACGTTAAAGGCTAATTGAATCACTTAATGGTTTGCGTAAAGTTGCGACGGTCATTGCAGCAGTCACAAGCAAGGGGATTAAACTGCCCTTTTAACAAGATGGAGTATTACAGAATAATGCTGGTCTTAAAGACTCCATCTTCTGCGGTAAAGGAATAAACGCCGTTGTATTTATTTGCTACTGCGGCAATGCTTTTCGTGCCAAAGCCATGATTTTCCTCCTCACTTACCGGCATATCGTCAACAAATTTGACTGTGCCGGTGTAGCTGTTGGTGAATTGAATGAATAGTTTATCATTATTGGTTTTGCAGACGATTTTTAAGGTCCGGTCATTTTGGATGGGAATACGCTTGCAGGCATTTACTGCATTTTCCAGAGTATTGGCAAAAATAACGCAAAGATCCATATCAGATACAGTGTTGTGCTCCGGCAGATCAATGTGGGTTTCAACGGCAATCAGTTCATCCTGGGCCTTTGTAATATAGAAATATAGGATCAAATTGACGGCATAGTTTTTGCAATACTTTTCAACCACAGCCTTCTTAATGATTTTATCAACTTCGTTAATATATTGCTGCGCTGCTGCCTGATTGTTGTCAGCAAGATAGGCACCGATAAGATTCAGATGGTGTCGCATATCGTGGCGATAAATAATGGTTTTATCTTGTGCGTCTTGCAATGCTGCCAACTGGACCTGGGCTGCTGCTACTTGCGTTATTAATAAATTTTGTTCGTTTTGCAGGGTGAGCTGTTCTTGAGTTTGTTTGAAAAAACGAATAATCATATAATAAGCTGAAAAAGCCAAAATAAAGAGCAGCACAGCGTTCTTTAATGAAGGTCCAATGTTCACTCTGTCCAAATTATACATTCCAATAGAATAAATAAGCACTGAGTATGAAAGGGGTATGATGGAAAAACCTAACCAGCCTTTATCGGTGTTCTGCATCATATACAGAAATGACGGACGGATATAGTTGTAAATGATCAACCCGGTGGGTATATACAGCATATAACAAACAATGTTCACGACTTCTCTGCTGTAGCCAAAAAAATATGAAATAATCAGGCCAACCAAAGAGAACGACGTGGTTAAAGCAATAAGTGTACAAAGAACAAAAAAGACCTTGATTGGTTTGAACCTGGATACGAAAACAAATGCCAAAAATACCGGAAAGTGAACCAGAAGGGGATAAAGTTGCATGAAGAATATATACCCAAAGTTGTATAAAACCAGCACATTGCAGATTAGGAAGATAGTAACGTACAAACCCAACAGATAGCGGTTTTTCTTGTGCTTAATCTCACAATCCAAGAGCATATACATTACGCTGATGGCGAAAATAAAGGCAAGAAGAGACCGTATATAATCCATCATGCCATTCTACCCCCCATTAATACTCCGCTTGAAACGAATAATTGATATATGCCTGCTTTACTTCTTTATAAACATTTCTTGATACGGGTATAAACAGGTCGCTTGTGGTAGTAAAGCCATCCTGGGATAGGTTCTTGATATAATCCAAGTTGATTATATAGGAGCGATGAGGCTTTATGAAACGTTTATCCAATAATAAAATAGCTTCAACTTGAGATATCGTACTGGTACTTTCTAGCGTAATCCCGCCTTTTTGATAAAAGCACACGGTTCTGCCCGTTACCTCAACATAGATTAGCTCGTGGAGGAAGACTTTGGACAGGTTGGCTGGGGTTTTGACCACGATATATTGCTTCAGGCCGCTTAAAATATCCTGGCAGGCTTTTTCTAAAACGGAAAAGAGCGGGTTTTTTTGAATGGGTTTTAATAAATAGTTAAATGCACCCACAGAATATGAATCTACCGCAAATTCCGAGGATGAAGTTAAAAATATAATTTTGGCCACCTGATCTATTTTTCTTATCTTGGCGGCAAGCCCAATGCCATTAATGTTAGGCATAATTACATCTAAAAGAAAAACATCAAAATGGATGCCGTTTTCTATCTGGGTCAGTAACCTCATACTGCTTTCAAAACTACAGACTTCTGTTTTGCTTTCGGTAAAGCCGCAGCTCAAATATTCATTAACCAGCCCACTGATATGTAAAAGCTCACGCTTGTCATCATCGCAAATAGCGATTTTCATTATGTCACCTCAAAGTCATCCTGTTATTTCCATCCATTATAACAGAGTAGCTACAAAATAATACTGGAAATTACATTTCATAACGCAAAAGCGACATTTCATGCCAGATGTGCTATCGGGTGATTTTTTTTGTATTAAACTTAAGATAATTGTAGCTATCGGAATATGGATGCAAATGATTGAGGAAGGAGTGGCTGCAGTTGGATGGAGGAAATATGCGGCCAAAGAACAAAGGTATGAACGACCACACCTATCCGGTGGTGAGAGAATACGATACCTGCTCTCAATGGGAATGTGCAGCAGGCGACAGCCTGGTTCCCATGCGTGAGTGCTGGTACTGTAAGCATGCCGATTTCAGAAAGAATATCAGTGAGCATCGGACCCACAGCGTGTGCAGGTGTCCGATAAATCAGAGGGACGAGTAGAAAGGGGGTAATTTTATAAAAACATTTAAGTATTTAGCAACGGTAATATCATTATCATTAACGTTTTTATTTCTCGCCGGATGTGGCAGTACACCTGCTACTATATCTGTGAAAGACGATTTTAAAGAATATCTGAATCAGGTTGGGATTTATCATCCTTTAAATAATGAAATTATTAATATTCATACCGAGGCAGGCTTAGCCAAGGATAGCAAGGTTTTAGCAAAAGCGTTATCAGAAACACTTCCCGCCAAGAGTAATGCATTGCTTGAAAAAATGAAAGCTTACACCCCAAAAACTACTGAAGTTAAAGAATTGCATAACATTTTTATTAAGGCGGTCGAATTAAGAAAAGAAGCCCATGCGCAATTACATGTAGTTTTAACTAAACCTGCAACTGAATCAGCAGTAGATGCTGCATTTGCTAAGTTAGATGAATCTGATGCCAAGTTTGATGAATTTTTAACCAAGGCTGAGTCTATGAAAAAGGATTTGATTGATGGGAAGTAAGGGTTGAACAGGAGAGTTTATGAAAAAATTACTACAAATAAGGATGGTGTTTTTATTGGGTATAACCCAAAGATTGAAGAGGAAAGCTTTAGCAATCCTTGTCATTATAATGATGACCGTGACGATGCTGCCTGCAATGGCTTTTGCAGCGTCCCCGTCGGATATAAGCAACCACTGGGCAAAAATGCAGATTGGGGATTGGGTGGACAAAGGTTTGGTGAACGGGTATTCAGACGGAACCTTTAGGCCAGACAACAACATTACTCGGGCCGAGTTTATGGTGCTGGTCAATGGGGCTTTCGGGTACAGCGATATGGTGTCCATTGACTATAAAGATGTTACAGCCAGCGACTGGTATGCCGATACTGTAGCCAAAGCCAAGGCGGCGGGCTATATTGCCGGGTATACCGATGGCACAGTTAAGCCCAACAACCCCATAAGTCGCCAGGAAGCTGCAATTGTTATCATGCAAGTAAAGCAATTAACCCAAAACCAAACGGGGGCAGATAAATTCACCGATGCAACCAGCATGCCTGCATGGAGCAAAGGGGGTATTGGTGCTGTTGTCATAGCCGGAATTATGAGCGGTTATCCAGATGGAACCTTTAAAGCCAGCAACTCCATTACCCGTGCAGAAGCTGTGGTAGCTTTAAACAAAGCTTTAGTTACTACAACTCAGTCTATAATTTATGACCAGGCAGGGACTTATGGACCAGCAACGGGGACTGAAACCGTTAAAGGCAATGTAACCATCAAGGCCCAGGACATTACCTTGCAGAACACGGTCATTGAAGGGAATTTGATCATTGATAAAGCTGTCGGTGAGGGCAACGCAACCTTTAAAAGGGTTGTAGTCAAAGGCAATACCTACGTCTATGGCGGTGGAATAAACAGTGTGTACTTCATCGACACGCAGACTGGGAAAACATATATATTGAAGGATAGTGGCCCAGTGCGTATCGTTGTTTCCGGAAACTCAGAAATCAATCAATTAATCGCCCAATCCGGTGCTACGATCGAGGAAGTAGAATTAACAGGGAATGGCGTTGAAGGCATTGTAGTAGATAGGCAAGTAGATGGAACTATCACGGTTAATTTAGCCGGTGTAAATGTAGATAGTCTTGAGGTAAATTCTACAAATACAATTATAGTTACCAATACAAACACTAATATTAGCTCTTTTGAGGCCAATGCGGCAGTAGCTGTTAGGGGAGCCGGAACAATTAGTAATGCAACAATAAATGTCAGTGGGGTAACCTATGACACCAAATTTACATCACAGACAGTAGCACCAGGCGTTTCAGCGCCTGTACAAACACCGAGTAGCAGCGGTAGTCGTAGTCCCGCAGCAGACACCAGAACCATCACAGGCTTTTACTTAAACACCAGCGATACAGCATTAGTAACCACAGCAACGGTGGCATATGGAACCGCCGAGGCAACTGCCAAAGCAGACCTGTCAACAGCAGGGTATGCCAAGTTAAGTGATAACAGCTATGTAGCAATCACAATTGCTTGGACATTTGATGCAGCCTATGTTGGAACGACAGCAGGAGAAAAAGCAGTAACCGGTACTGTATCAGGAACATTTGCCGGTGGACAGACGCCAGTAAATCAAACTGGAACAGTCACGGTAGCAGCAGATACCCGAACCATTACAGGCTATTACTTAAACACCAGCGATGGAGCATTAGTAACCACAGCAACGGTGCCATATGGAACGGCGGAAGCAACTGCCAAAGCAGACCTATCAACAGCAGGCTATGCCAAGTTAAGTGATAACAGCTATGTAGCAATCACAATAGCCTGGGCATTTGACGCAGCGTACAGCGGAAATGCAGCAGGAGCAAAAGCAGTAACAGGTACTGTATCAGGAACATTTGCCGGAGGACAGACGCCAGTAAATCAAACTGGAACAGTCACGGTATCAGCAGACACCAGAGCCATCACAGGATATTTCTTAACTCAAACGGATACACCGCTAGTAACAACAGCAACGGTGCCATATGAAACAGCCGAGGCAACTGCCAAAGCAGGCCTGTCAACAGCGGGATTTGCCAAGTTAAGTGATAACAGCTATGTAGCAATCACAATCGCCTGGACATTTGATACAGCCTATGTTGGAACGACAGCAGGAGAAAAAGCAGTAACCGGTACTGTATCAGGAACATTTGCCGGTGGACAGACGCCAGTAAATCAAACTGGAATAGTCACGGTATTAGCAGATGCCCGAACCATCACAGGATACTATACAAACAATAATGGAACGGATACAGTATTAGTAACAACAGCAACGGTGGCCTATGGAACAAGCGAAGCAACTGCCAAAGCAGACCTATCAACAGTAGGCTATGCCAAGTTAAGTGATAACAGCTATGTAGCAATCACAATCGCCTGGACATTTGACGCAGCGTATGTTGGAACGACAGCAGGAGCAAAAGCAGTAATCGGTACCGTATCGGGAACATTTGTGGGTGGCCAAACACCGGCAAATCGGACTGGAACAGTCACAGTAGCAGCAGATACCCGAACCATCACAGGCTATTACTTAAACACCAGCGATGGAGCGTTAGTAACCACAACAACAGTGGCATATGGAACCGCCGAGGCAACTGCCAAAGCAGACCTGTCAATAGCCGGATTTGCCAAGTTAAGTGATAACAGCTATGTGGCAATTACAATCGCATGGGCATTTGATGAAGCGTATGTTGGAACAACAGCAGGAGCAAAAGCAGTAATCGGTACCGTGTCAGGAACATTTGTGGGTGGCCAAACACCGGCAAATCGGACTGGAACAGTCACGGTATCAGCAGCACCAGCAACTGCAGTAACAGCATCGAGCAATGGTATAGCAACGGCAACAGGAACAACGACAATCACACTGGGTCAAATCATCCCAGGCCTAGCAGCAGGAGATATCATTGTTAAAGTAGGAGGAGTAGAACTGAACAACGCTGGAGCAGACAAGTATACACTTGGCGGATTAGCTTCAACAAGCGTAACTATAGCATTCCAAGCAGCTTCAGCACTCGATAATACAAGCTTAGTTTCAGTTGTTATTATAAAGGATTCCTATTTGATCAACGGTGGATCTGCAATCGCAGTAGCAAATACGATTCCAGCCCCCCCTACCGATGTAACATCAGCAAAATTCACTACGGATTCGGCACACAACATCGTGACAATCACATTAACCGGGGGAACATTTAAAGCTGGCGGTATTGGCGCAAGTGATTTCACTTTCGCAGGACCAAATGCAGCAGCCGTAGCCTCTGGAACATTTACAAGGACGAGTGACAGTGTTGTAACTATAACTGAACTGACTCTAGTAAGCAGTCTTGATAACACAGTACTTGTTAAGGCAGCAACACAAGCAACGAAAGCCACATCAGTAAAAGCAGAAGCAAGCTTTAATTATTTTATCTTTGAGAGAATAGACGGCACTATCGCCACCACTATCTCAATCAAGTCTTATAACACAGCTGGCGGCCTAGATGTTGTTATTCCATCTACGATAGATGGATTTGCAGTTACAACAATCGGTGTCGATGCTTTCGCACATAGAGCGCTAACACGTGTAACAATACCAAACAGCGTCACCAAAATCGATCAGTTTGCGTTTTATAATAACCAGCTTACCAATGTAATAATACCGGACAGTGTCACCATCATCGGTTGGAATGCGTTTCGTTTCAACCAGCTTACCAATCTAATAATACCGGACAGTGTCGCCATCATCGGCATAAATGCATTCCGGGGCAATGCACTTACCAGCGTAATAATACCAGATGGTGTCAACATCGTAGCTGGTGCGTTCTGTGAGAACTCGCTTACCAGTATAACAATAGGCGCAGTCGTTACTTTGGAAAATGGCGTGCTTGAAAACGATAACTTCCGCAACGCATATGACGCAGGCGGAGCAGGTACCTATCTTGGCACTCAAGCTGGAACATGGACAAAGGTGATACCTATTTCTAACCTAGTAGCCACAGCAGGTAATGCGCAAGTAGTCTTGTCATGGACAGCGCCAACCGGAGCAACTGCCGTGGAGCTACAGGTCAAAGAGACAAGTGCAGGAGATGGAACCTATGCTAAGGCAACCTATGCAACTAGCGAAGTGGCTATGAAAACTGCAACTACAACCACAGCAACCGGATTGACAAACGACATCAGCTATACCTTCCAATTGGTGGTAACTGGTGGAGTCAACGGAGGTAAATCCAACACAGTTGTGGCAACGCCAGTAGCACCACTAGCCATCGGAGACAGTTATGGTGGGGGCATAGTCGCTTATATCCTCCAACCTGAAGACCCTTGGTATGATTCTAATGTACCGCACGGCTTAATTGCTGCTACAGCAGACCAAAGCACAGGGATAGAATGGGCTAAAATTGATTATGAAGACACCTCTGTAGCATTAACAAGTTCCGCATATGGTACTGGTTCAGCAAACACAGACAAAATCATTGAACAGAATGGGGTAGATACCGATTACGCAGCAGGGTTAGCACGTGCCTACAGAGGAGGAGGCTACTCAGATTGGTACCTACCATCAGAAGTAGAACTAAGTAAAATTCTTGCAAACAAAAATATTATCGGGGGGTTCTATGCAGGGGGCGAACAAGCAAACTATTGGAATTCTACCGAGAATAGTTATAATAGCGCGTGTAGGCATACCGTCTGGGCCGGCGGTTGGGGCATATATCAAGCGGACGCTAAGGGTATACTCAATTACGTCAGAGCGGTTAGGACTTTTTAACCATTTAATTATTAAACCATTTAACTATTAGGCAGGGAAGATAGTCCAGACCCCGTAGGCAGAGCTGAACCAGGCTCACCTGCGGGTCAGGACTAGGTAACAAGCATTCCTGTATTGCGTGAAATGAACTTTCAAAACCAAAAAACCTCCTGATATGATTTAAGTGTGCCAGTCAAACGCACAAAAATCATAAAAAGCAGGAGGTTTTTAACAATGAAAAACCGTAACGTTGAGAAGTTAGAAGCAATAACCCTAAGCACATGGGTTGTAGGAGTAGATATTGCAAAAGAAACACAGTGGGCTAGATTCGTGGATTATCTCGGTTTGGAATCAGGAAGAGCTAAACTATATATATCGCCAATATTGACTTTAAAATAGCGTAACAATAGAACCGTCCCCATGTTACGAAGGTATGGCCTAATGGAGGAAGCTAGCTTTGATAGATTTGATAGAATTTTTGGTTACCATTGGTTATAGTATCACCTTGATGGTTATGCTTTTGGATTTTGAGGTTAAGCCCCATAAGGTTAGCTATCTAATGGGGTTTCTGATGGCCATCATTCTTATCTGTGGTGGGTTGGTGTGGTTTAGTTTAGGGTATCAGAGTTTTATGATTCTATACCCTGTTTTTGTACAGGTGCCCTTATTTATAGGATTCTGGTTTGTTTCTAAATATAAAGGAATAAAACTCTTTTTTATTCTTTTGACAGCCATCGTTTTATCCTCCCCTCCCATTTTGATCGGTCATATTGTTGCAGCCTTTTTTGGCTACAATGATGTAGTAGTAAGTGTTGTTGGCTTGCTTATGTACCTACCCATGACGTTTATTGTTTACAAGTATTTTCGTCCCTTATTTCTCTATATGCTGCGCAATACCGAAAAAGGCTGGGCAATATTTTGCTTGATCCCTCTATCCTACAATGCATTTACTTATTTACTGGGCAGGTATGATGTAGAGCTGGTGAGAGATGCACCGCTTTTATGGGTTGATACTTTGATTGCAATACTAATGATTGCTGCCTATGTGTTAATTTTACGTTTTTTTAAACAAACCAGAGAACAGTTTATCATGCAAAACGAACAAAATATATTGGCAATGCAAGTGTCATCATTACAGGCTCGCGCTGAAATGATCAAAGAATCAGAGGAAAAAGCCATTATTTATCGTCACGACCTGCGTCATCATTTACACCTGATAAATGGGTATTTGGTCGATAAGAATCTGACTGAAATGAAAA
>Ga0351930_1109_pt2 | contig 14451 bp, 18 predicted proteins | sample BONcelT113001E10_FD_205823 | JGI IMG/M metagenome (GOLD analysis project Ga0351930, IMG submission 205823) | Enriched cells from coal bed in the Powder River Basin, Montana, United States - BONCAT cells T11 rep2 HSBNCT.T11.300.1.E10 ...
TTCACATATTGCTACTGTCCCTTATGCAATAATTAAACAGATGATTAAACATCCTTTAACCGATGCAGGTATTGAAAAATTTATGAGTGATTGGAAACAGGCGTTTTAAAAATGGAGGGTTTGGATTTGGAGAGGGAATTGGCTCTTGAGTTTGCAAGAGTAACGGAAGCGGCTGCTTTGGCAGCGGCGCGCTGGGTAGGTCGAGGCAACAAGGAAGCAGCTGATGATGCAGCTGTAACCGCCATGCGGGTGATGTTCGATACGGTATCCATAGATGGAGTGGTGGTAATCGGCGAGGGAGAACTGGATGAAGCCCCCATGTTGTATATAGGGGAACGGGTCGGATTGGGAGTGGCTCCTCAGGTGGATATTGCCGTTGATCCCGTAGAAGGAACCATACTTGTAGCTAAAGGTCTTAATGGAGCAATCGCGGTATTGGCCTCAGCTCCACAAGGTACTCTGCTGCATGCTCCCGATATGTATATGGATAAGATCGCAGCCGGGCCAGAATGTAAAGGTCGAGTTTTCTTAGATGCGCCCGTTAAGGAAAACCTACGCCAAGTGGCGAAGGCTTTGGGTAAGGCCCTCAGTGAGGTTACCGTAGTGATTCTGGATCGCGAGCGTCATCAGGGTATTATTGAAGAAGTCCGCAGCGCTGGATCCCGCATTAGACTAATATCAGATGGTGATGTATCACCTGCAGTAGCTACCGCATATCCCAATTCTGGAGTGGACATACTTATGGGAATTGGCGGAGCACCGGAAGGGGTAATTACTGCTGCCGCAATGAAATGCTTGGAAGGTGATTTTCAAGCCCGGCTTATACCAGAAAATGATAACGAAGTTAGACGGTGCATTGAGATGGGCATTAAAGACGCTCATCAGTTATTTACTATTGATGAACTGGTTAAATCAGATGATGTAATTTTTGTGGCCACCGGGATAACAGATTCATTTCTACTCAAAGGAGTAAGGTATTTACAGGGACATGCTATCACTCAGACTATAGTTATGAGAAGTAAGTCAGGAACCGTTAGATTTATAGAAGCTAATCACCACCTCGGCAAAAAGCCTTTGTTTAGTGATCATCGCATCAAACTTCGGATGGACTAATTAATTTCCTGCCATCTATAGCAAATCTTTTCATCAGTCATTTCCCGCGAATTATACTATTGACAACTCAAAATTTTCGAGAGGAGCACTAAGTTGAAAGTAAATATATCCGAATTGGAAAATAAGACTATACTGGAATTGTACCAGATTGCTAGGGATGTCAATTTGGGCGGCTATTCCAAACTTCGCAAAAAAGAATTGGTGTTTGAAATAACGAAGGCTTTGACCCATTCCAACGAACTACTGCAGGCTTCGGGTGTTTTGGAAATCATGAATGATGGATATGGATTTTTAAGACCATTTGCCTACGTTCCCAGCCACGAGGATATTTATGTATCGCCATCCCAAATAAGAAAATTTGACCTGCGGACTGGAGACCGGGTAGGCGGACAGGTGAAAGAATTAAAGGCGATGAATACTGGACAACAGATCTTTGGAAAGTATTTGTTACTAGATAAGGTGCATCGCAAGACCAAAGATGGCAAAGATATGTATAACATAAAGCTGGGTGATGCCTCCGGAGAAATTGATGGCGTGGTGTGGGAGAACTGCCAGATAGCAGGAGAATTTAAGGCGGGGGTGGTGATCGGGCTACTCGCAGACGTAGGCAATTTTAATGGTAAAACCCAGGTGAATGTGAAACGGATTAAGGTTTTGGATGAAGATCCGTTCACTTATATGAAAGGTCCGCTGGTTAGCCGAGAGGTGTTGCAGCAGAAATTTGAACAATACATTCAATCCATTAAAGATATTCATATGAAGATTCTTTTGAATCGAATTTTTAGCGCTGAAGTAAGAGGTGGCTTTTTCAAGGCTACTGCCGCCAAGACCATTCATCATAATTATAGCGGTGGCTTGCTGGAACATACCCTGGAAGTAGTTGATTTATGTATGCATGCGTCTCCAGTTTTTCCTGGATTGAACCGTGATTTACTGGTGGCCGGAGCCTTGCTTCATGACATTGGGAAAATCGGGGAGTTGGAGATGAACGTGGTTCCACAATATTCAGTGGAAGGCAGGCTTCTAGGACATATTGTTATGGGAACGGAGATGCTGACAACTCACGTTAATGGGATGCGTCAGGAAGGCTTGGATTTTCCATCTGAATTGGAATGGATGTTAAAACATATGATATTGAGTCACCATGGCAGTCGGGAATTCGGTTCCCCGGTCATACCATTATTCCCAGAGGCTTTTCTCCTGCATATGATGGATAACTTGGATGCCAAGATGTTCGTTTTCTTCAATAAAATAGAAGAGAGCGGAGGCGAAAATTCTTTTTTCACAAACTATGACAATTTCTTCGCCCAGAATTTCTTCAAGTATAGATATAATGCGCCACAGAATGAAACAGAGGAATAGCGTGACAAGGAGACAGCGGTATATGGCTTGTGTCTCCTCAGTAGATACGGTAGTATCTCGAGTTATTAATGATTTTAGGGTATAAAATCACTAATAACAAAATATTTGTGGTAAACTAAAATACGATGTTTGGAAAGATTCTTGTCTTTTGTGATTTATATTGATATAATATTTCTCGCAGTTTGCATTAATGTATAGTTGAAAAAGATGATATTTATCTGTTGATAGATGACCGAAACGAGGTGAAAGCGATGAAGGAAAAGATCCATCCTAATTACTTCAGCACAATGGCTAGATGTGCTTGTGGTAGCGAGTTTGAAATTGGTTCTACCAAGGAGACTTTAAAAGTAGAGATTTGCTCGAAATGCCACCCTTTCTACACTGGAGACAAGTTAAGGATAGTAGATACGGCAGGGAGAGTAGAGAAATTTAAGAAAAAGTATGGCTTGGTTTAGTAGTTGAGTGGTTGCTAGCAGGACAATAGTTCCTGCTTTTTTTCTCTGTCGCGACTTGCGTTGTAACGCTTAAAGGTGATTTATTATGGAAAAAAAACCTAGCTACGGTGGTATGGCCGTGATCGAAGGGGTCATGATGCGTGGCCCCAAGGAAACTGCTCTTGCGGTTCAGAAGCCTGATGGCAGCATCCATGTGGAGAAGGAACCGAATAATGATTTGGGTATACGCTATCCTTTTTTAAAATGGCCTCTAATCAGAGGCAGCTATGTATTAATCGAATCAATGTGGGTAGGCGTAAGGATGCTGAATAAATCAGCTAACCTTTCCATGGACGAAGATGAAGAGGAGTTAAGCTCCAAGGAGATATTTTTTACCGGACTCTTAGCCGTTGTAATGGCGATGGTTCTTTTTGTGGCCTTACCTACCGCTATTGTGCATTTCGCCCAACAATTTTTGGGCGGCGTTCTAAGCCAGAATATAATTGAGGGTGTTATTCGAATTTCATTCTTTTTGCTTTATGTTTATGCGATTTCGAAGATGAAAGAGATAGAACGGGTTTTCATGTATCATGGAGCTGAACATAAATCTATACTTGCTTACGAAGCAGGTGAGGAATTAACCGTTGCCAACGTACGTAAATACAGTACTATGCACCCCCGTTGCGGAACCAGTTTTCTGCTCGTAGTGATGGTTATATCTATCCTGGTATTTGCCTTACTTGGGGAGGGAACTCTTTTTTATCGGGTATGGTCACGCATAGCGGTCTTTCCTATTGTTGCCGGGCTGGGCTATGAATTTATAAGATTTTCCGGAAAGTGCTATCAGAACCGTTGGGCCCAATATGTGATTGCGCCTGGTATGTGGCTGCAAAAGCTCACCACTCGCGAACCTGATGACGGGCAAATCGAAGTAGCGTTAGCTGCTCTTCGGGAGGTATTGGTAGAAGATGAACCTGATAAGGCCATATCTACAGCAAAAGTATCCCGCCAATCAGCTTAACCAAGCAAGGTATTCCTATAAGGAGGAGCATATCAAATGCTACAAAAGTTAGAAAGCCTAGAAACAAAATATAACGAACTTAGTGATCTTTTAAGCAATTCGGAAGTTATTGCTGATCAGAGCCGATACCAGAAGTATGCCAAGGCATACTCTGACCTCTCAGGAATTGTTTCCGTTTACAGGGACTTAATATCTGCCATAAATGGGATTGAGGACGCTAAGAACATGCTTCGGGAAGAACCGGATGATGAATTTAAAGCCATGTTACTATCCGAGATTGAAGATTTGGAGACTCAAAAAACCCAATTGGAAGAAAGGGTTAAGGTCTTGCTTTTACCAACCGACCCCAATGATGAAAAGAGCGTCATCATGGAAATTCGTGCCGGCACTGGAGGGGAGGAGGCAGCACTTTTCGGGGCTACGCTTTTCCGAATGTACTCCCGTTATGCCGAGGAACAGGGTTGGAGAATAGACATTATGGATTCGCATTTTACTGAATTAGGCGGAGTAAAGGAACTAATATTTGTGATTGATGGACAAGGAGCTTTCAGTAAGCTGAAGTATGAATCGGGAGTACATCGGGTACAGAGGATTCCTTCCACTGAGTCTGGTGGCAGGATACATACCTCTGCTGCTACGGTGGCTGTTTTGCCTGAGGCGGAGGAAGTAGACGTAGCCATTAATGACAATGATTTAAAAATAGATGTGTACTGTTCCAGTGGACCGGGCGGTCAATGTGTAAATACTACCCAGTCGGCAATACGGATTACCCATCTACCTACGGGACTGGTTGTAACCTGCCAGGATGAGAAATCCCAACATAAAAACAAGGCCCAGGCCTTACGGGTTTTACGCTCGCGTTTAAAGGAGGTCTTGGAGGCAGAAAAGAATAGTGAGATTGCTGGCGCACGTAAAAGTCAAGTTGGATCAGGAGATCGCAGCGAAAGAATTCGAACTTATAACTTTCCTCAGGGACGGGTAAGTGACCACCGAATTAATCTCACGCTTCATAAATTGGATCAGATATTAGAAGGGCAGTTAGGAGAAATCATTGGTGCCCTGATGGCCAACGACCAAGCAGAACGATTAAAACAGGTGGATTAAAGTGCAAAAAAACTGGCGAATAAAAGATTTATTGGAATGGACAACCCGGTATTTTTTAGACAGAGGTGTGCAAGAATCTCGGCTGGAAGCCGAGATATTGCTGGCTCATGTGTTAGAAAAAAACCGGGTTTATTTATATGCGAATTATGATGAGCCTGTGAATCAAATTGAAAGAGATACCTATCGGGCCTATATAAAGAGGAGGTCGGTCGGAGAGCCTTTGGCATACATAACAGGTCAGCGAGAGTTTATGTCCCTCTCCTTTAGGGTAAGTCCAGATGTCCTTATCCCACGTCCAGATACTGAAGTTCTGGTGGAAACAGCGCTCAGCCTGGCCCAGACGGGAGAAATAAAGAGAATCTGCGATGTGGGTACGGGTTCAGGCGCTATTGCGGTGAGCCTGGCGGTTTATTTGCGTGAGTCTGAGGTATATGCGGTGGATTTATCCCCGAGGGCCCTGGAAATTGCCCGGGATAATGCCAGGAGTCACGATGTTTTGATTCACTTCCGGGAGGGTGATTTGCTGGAACCGTTGATGAATGAAGAGAAGATAGATATGATTGTGGCTAATTTGCCTTACATAACTGATGATCAATTAGAAGAACTAGACATTGGGGTCAAGGATTACGAACCTCGTATGGCTTTAGTAGCCTTGGGTGATGGGCTGGATTTATACCGCCGCCTTCTGCCGCAGGCTTATCAACTGCTCCGGCCGGGTGGTTATTTATTATTAGAAATAGACCCTCGCCAGATAGAGAGTGCTAAGATTATGATGCAGAGCTTCGGCGAGATGGAGATTATTCGAGATTATGCGGGTAGAGAGCGGCTAATAAAAGCGCGGAGGAATTACTGATGACTAATACCAGATATATGCAGGTAAATGCCATGAAACCAGAAGCTAAGCTTATCGAAGTTGGAGCGGAATTAATAAGGTCTGGGGAACTGGTAGCTTTCCCTACCGAAACGGTTTATGGTCTGGGTGCGGATGCGTTTCAACCGGGAGCAGTAGAGAAAATTTTCCGGGCCAAAGGAAGGCCGCCTGAGAATGCTTTGTTGGTTCATGTCAGCAGTATGGCTCAGGTACAAAGGCTGGTCCCGGAAATACCAGTTATTGCCCAGAAACTTATGGACCAGTTCTGGCCGGGGCCGCTTTCTATTATACTCCCGTCTCGGCCTTGTGTACCAGCAATTGTAAGGGGAGGCTCAAATGGGGTAGGTTTGCGGATGCCATCACATCCGGTAGCTCTGGCGCTAATCGAAGCGACCGGTCCCTTAGCGGCTCCTAGCGCTAATCTGTATGGACGTCCTAGCCCCACTAATGCCCAGCACGTTCGTCAGGATCTGGATGGTAAAATTGCCGCCGTTCTGGATGGGGGCGAAACCGGAGCTGGCCTGGAATCAACCCTGATTGACCTAGCTACCGGAACCCCTAGGATATTGCGTCGTGGTGGTATCGGCATAGAGTTAATTGAAGAATTATTGGGCAAAGCAATCGAAATGGTGGAAACAGAATCATTGCCCCGTTATCAGACCAACGTTAAGGTGGTTTGGGGCGATAATCAGGCAGATTTTGAGACCAAACTGGATGATTTCATTTCAGAGGGCATTGTTTTTGGTGTGGTACATATTAATAATGCCTGCATACATAGAATAGAAAAGGTGAACTGGGTATATAAAATGAATCTATCCGGATTTGGAATGAGCCTATTTTCTATACTCCGGGACGCAGAAAAAAATGGATTGGATACTTTGCTCTTTACCCCGGTGGACCCAGAGGAGGCCAGAGCCGCGCCAGCGATGATGGATCGCCTGCGCAGAGCCTTGACCCAACAATGAAGAGGAGCTATATTTAACGATGGCAGAGCAGTTATTAACAATTATGCTAGTGGCTATAGTGCTGGGAGCAGATTCTTTTTCCCTGGCGATGGGCATTGGTTTAAAGGGTGTAAGCAGAAGCTATGAGCTCAAATTTGCTTCGATGGTGGGAACATTTCATATATTAATGCCATTGATAGGTCTTAACCTGGGAATTGTAACCGGTAATCTTCTGGGGGTATGGGCCGGGAGATTGGGTGCCGCGGTCTTGGTATATATAGGTGGCGATATGCTCTGGAAGGCTTATCGTGCAACCAGGCCGCAAATATTGCGATTTAATCAGGGAAAACTAATAATGGCTAGCAATAATAAGATTGAGGAGGGGTGGCTTAACCTGATAATGCTTACAATTTCGGTAAGCATTGATGCCCTAACGGTTGGGTTTAGTTTGGGAACGTTGGTTAACACCCCAGTATTATATACGGTACTGATAATCGGCTCGGTAGCTGGAGCCATGACACTTTTAGGTTTCAAAGGTGGTAAATTGTTCAGCCGGATGATGGGGAGTTATGCGCAGATGCTGGGTGGATTGGTGCTCTTGCTTCTGGCAGCAAAAATGGCGTTTTGATGACTGCGCTCAATTAATTCCGGATGGGGGAAAGGTCATGATAACTATACTGTTTGTGTGTACTGGAAATACATGTAGAAGTCCAATGGCGAGCGCACTATTATTAAAAAAGTGGCAGGAAAAAAATGATATGTTGAAGCCAGAGGAAGTACTGGTATGGTCAGCTGGCTTATATACACACGACGATCTGCCTGCATCACTGCAAGCTATAGAGGCTATGCGAGAGGAAGGCATTGATATTAGCTTACATCGTTCTTCAAAGTTGCGCGCCAACCATATATGCGAGGCTGACTTAATTTTGACTATGACTTCTAGGCAGCGTGATGAGATATTGAATAGATTTCCCCATAAATCAGAACATATATATACCTTGGGAGAATTTACGGGAAATGAAGCAGGAGAGGTATTAGACCCTTATGGACAGGATATTGAGACATACCGGAGATGTCTTTTCCAGCTTAAACTTATGATGGACAGACTCATCCATAAAATAATAAAATTGAGGTGTAACAATTGAAAATAGCTATTGGGAGTGATCATGCCGGGGTACGACTAAAGCAGGATTTAATTGCTATTCTGGTCGCACAAGGGTGCGAAACTATTGATTGTGGAGCCTACAATGAGGATTCGGTCGACTATCCGGATATTGCCGAAGAAGTGGCCAAAGAGGTACTGCAAAAAAACATTTTTGGAATACTTGTCTGTGGGACAGGCATAGGTATTTCCATTGCCGCCAATAAAATACCTGGTATTCGGGCAGCGCTGTGTAATGATCCTTTTGCTGCTCGGCTGGCGAGGGAACACAATGATGCCAACATCGTGGCCATCGGTTCCCGTATAACTGGTAACGGTATGGCAGAAGAAATTGTAAAAACGTTTATAAAAACTAATTTTGCAGCAGGAAGACACCAACGTCGAGTAGAAAAGATATCAGCACTAGAAAATAAATGCAGAGAGAGGGTTTAGAAATTTGGATTATATCGAGAAGTATGTAAGAGAGGTAGATCCTGAAATAGCGGACGCAATTGCTAATGAGGAGAAGAGACAGAGCCATAAGTTGGAACTTATCGCTTCCGAGAATTTCGTCTCCCGGGCAGTCATGGCGGTTCAGGGTTCAGTAATGACTAACAAGTATGCCGAAGGTTATCCGGGCAAGAGATATTACGGAGGCTGTGAATATGTCGATGTTGCCGAAAGCTTGGCTATAGACAGGGCGAAAAAACTTTTTGGGGCAGATCATGCCAATGTTCAACCTCACTCTGGTGCCCAAGCCAATACGGCCGTTTATTTTGCTGCCCTGCAGCCGGGAGATCCGGTCCTGGGTATGAATCTTAGCCATGGTGGCCACCTTACCCACGGCAGCAAGGTAAACCTATCTGGAAAATATTTTCGCTTTTTTGAATATGGTGTTGACCCACAAACAGAAAAGATTGATTATGATGAATTAATGAAAATTGCTAAATCTGCTCAGCCTAAAATGATTGTGGCTGGAGCCAGTGCCTATCCTCGCAGCTTAGATTTCGAAAGGTTTAGGGAGATTGCGGATGAAGTAGGGGCGTTGCTCTTTGTAGATATGGCTCATATAGCAGGTTTGGTAGCAGCCGGTCTGCATGCCAGCCCGATACCGTATGCTGATTTTGTGACCACTACTACCCATAAGACTCTGCGTGGACCTCGAGGGGGCTTAATACTTTGCAGGGAAGAGTGGGCAGCTAAGATTGACAAGGCCGTTTTTCCGGGAATACAGGGGGGGCCGCTCATGCATGTCATTGCCGCCAAGGCAGTATGCCTTCAGGAGGCTTTATTGCCAGAATTTAACGAATACCAGAGGCATATAGTGGAAAATGCTTGCATATTGGCTGAAAGCCTGGTTGCAAAAGGTCTGCGGCTGGTTTCGGGTGGGACCGATAATCATTTAATGTTAGTGGATGTGCGGCCGAAAAACTTGAATGGCAAAGAAGCGGAAGAAATTTTAGAAACCATTAATATTACCGTTAATAAAAATGGTATTCCCTTTGACCCGGAAAAACCAACCATAACCAGTGGAATAAGAATAGGTACCCCTGCGGTTACGAGTCGGGGCTTGCGGGGTGAAGACATGAAAGATATGGCAGAGGCCATTTCCTTGGCATTGGATTTTCCTGAAGATGTGGAAAAGCTCAATCAAGCTCGGGCTATAGTAAAGTATTTGTGTGAAAAATATCCACTGTATGGGATATAAAGAATTTTATGGTTACAGCGGGAATAGAATATCAAAGGCCCTCCTGGGATGAATATTTTGTGGAACTTGCGGATCTGGTAGCCAGTCGCTCTACCTGCCTGCGTCGGCATGTGGGCGCAGTCCTGGTGAGGAAAGAACGTATTATTGCTACCGGCTACAATGGAGCCCCGCGTTCTTTGAGTCACTGCATGGACATAGGGTGCATGCGGGAAGAAATGGGGATTCCCTCCGGGCAACGGTATGAACTATGCAGAGGAGTACACGCGGAACAGAATGCGATTATAAATGCCGCTTATTACGGGGTATCCACTCAGGAAACGGTCTTGTATTGTACCAACCAGCCCTGCATCATATGCGCGCGGATCTTAATCAATGCAGGCATTATAAGAGTAGTTCACCGAGGCGACTTTAATGATAACCTGGCACTACAGTTTATGCAGGAAGCGGGTATAGAATTGGTGGAAATACCCTGCCGTGAGAAAAGGGGTCTTTAAAGATGGATACTAAAATCCTCTCCTTACCCAGGTTGAACATGCTTAATCCTACCTTGGAATCAACTGCCTTAAAATTAATGGAGGAGGCGGGTGAGCTGGCTCAGTGCATAGGGAAATACCGAGGTTTAAGCGGCGAAGCGGTAAACATGAATGAGGAAACAATTGTTGAAGAAATAGCTAAAGAATTATTGGATGTGGCCCAGACAGCCGTAACCATGATGTTTGTTATGGAGGAACAATTTGGTGTAAACATCGAGCTGTTACGGCAAAAGCACTTGGATAAATTGACGCAAAAAGGATATTTATTAGAAAAATAGCGCAGCCACTGTTGAAATAGGGTGTTTATCCTATCGTGCATTCGTATAATTGCACTGATGAACTCGGAGTTTATGCTTCGGGCTCATCAACATATACTAAGTGCTTTTATTCCCCAAAGTTCATACAAATAATTATAACTAAGCACTTATCTAAGTAATAAAGATAATATTTTTGAGTCAGAAAAAAGGGTTTTGCATAAGTATGTAGAATTGGTATCAGCAGATATTTGAAAAAAATTACATGCCAGAGGTAAGGGTGATTATTGGTGGTACAAAAAAAACAGAACTGGGCTAAGTCTCTTACTATGGCAGTAAATCTTGCCACTTCTGTCTTTGCGGTTATAGGAATAGGGTTGTTTGGTGGAAAGTGGTTAGATGCCAAGTTCGATACAGGAAGTTTATTAACTATTATTGGATTTGGGTTGGGTGCTGCCACTGCAGGTAAGATGTTATGGCAACACCTTATGAAACAGGACCAGAAAGAATCGTCATTGGACAGGGAAAACAAAGACAAAGATAATAATTCAAATTAAGCATCGCAAGCAATTTTTAGTCAGCCAGAGCAACTATATCGGTTTGAAGTTTTGGATTCCGTCACAGCGTGGCAGACCGACAAAACCAAAAATATATTTTTATTTAGGAAGGGGGGGAGAAAAAGATGATATTTGGTATGTGGGATGGTGTAATTTTTCACTTGGGACCAATTCCGGTAGATCATTTGGTTGTAACCCAGTGGGCTATTGTTGCGGTGATGGCTACGATTGCTTTCATGGCTACTCGTAATATGCAAATGGTTCCGCGGGGCCTGCAAAATGTTGTTGAGATGATAGTTACATTTACGTATGATTTCTTTACTCAGGTGATGGACAAGGAACATACTGCAAAGAAGTATGCGCCGTTGCTCTCAACGTTTTTTTTATTCATAATATTGAGTAATTATAGTGGTTTGATTCCTGGAGCTGCTAGTATTGAAGGATTCCAACCACCCACCAGTAACTGGAACGTTACCGTGGCATTGGCAATAATTACTTTATTTACTGTTCATTTCGCGGGATTCTTCGAGAATGGCCTTCACTATTTTGGACACTTTGTAAGCCCTAATCCGTTATTTTTGCCGCTCAACTTGCTAGAAGAAATAGCACACCCACTGTCCCTGACCGTTCGTCTATTTGGCAATATATTCGGTGAAGAGATGATAATTGCCTATCTATTATTCATGGCACCATTTTTTATTCCGACAGCATTAATGGGCTTGAGCGTTATGCTGGGTGCCATCCAAGCAATCGTATTTACCCTATTGTCAGCTAGTTACATAGCTGCTTCAACATCAGCGGGTCATTAAAATTAATCATATTATTTTTGCTAATGTAGAGCGCATTGCAACATGAAAGGGGGGAAAAAAATGAGTATTATAGCAATAGGAGCTGGTTTAGCTGTATCTATCGCTGGTCTTGGTGGCGGTGTTGGTATGGGTGTTGCTGGAGGCAAGGCTATCGAAGCTATCGCCAGACAGCCTGAAGTAGGAGGAGATATAAGAACACTACTGTTCATTACCTTGGCCTTCATTGAGACCTTGACTATTTATGGTCTACTGATAGCATTCATGTTAGTTGGAAAAATGTAGTACAGTAAAAGTTTTTAATTAAAACAGAACGAGACAATCAAAACACGTCATCTATTAATGAGGGCGATAGGGCAGGTCTTACATACATGAAAACCCGAGCTCTATCGCCCATTTTACTTAAGCACTAGAGAGATTGGAGGTAGCACATCCGTGAAAAGGAATAAATGGGTATACCTATCAGGCCTCCTTTTATCCTTAATAATGGTAATGGGATTTGCAGCCTTCTGTATGGCTTCGGGCGACGGAAACTCCCCTATAACAGCACCGGCGGGTAGTCCACCTGCTTTTCCAAACTTGTATGTAATCGGCTGGTCAGCGGTTAACTTCTTTGTGTTGCTGGCTATGTTATACAAGTTTGCGTATAATCCCATCAATGAGATGCTGGATCAGCGGACTAATACCATCGAAAGCTCAATTAAGCATGCAGAAGAGTTAAAAGTTGAAGTTGAGCAAATGAGAAAAGAAGCTCAAGCCAACTTGATTGAATCCCGAAAGGAAGCCCAGGAAATTGTGGGACGTGCCATGAAATCGGCAGAGGATGCGCATAACGAATTGATTGCCAAAGGTAAAGAGGAGTATGCGGCCATAGTTGCTAAAGGAACAAGCGATATTCAAGCCCAGACTGAACAGGCTAAGATCGAATTGAGAGATGCAGCGGCTACTCTTGCAATGATGGCTGCAGAGAAAATATTGGGCAGAGCTATTACTGAGGCCGACCATCAGAAGATGGTCAAAGAATTTGTCAATGAAGCGGGCGATTTGCTATGTTAAACAAGAGCGTCGCCAGGCGCTATGCTGAAGCCTTTTTTAGCATTGCCCACGAAGCTAACAAGATTGACGAATATCAAGCTGAACTGGGAAAGATAGTTAATATTATCCAGGAAACAGAAAGTCTGGGGGAATATTTTGCCCATCCCCTGGTACCTACTAAAGAAAAGCAAGAAATTGCTAAACAGCTTTTTTCTCAGCAGGTATCACAGATTACATTAAATTTTTTACTACTTGTACTTGATAAAAGACGCGAAACTTATTTGCAGCTGATCTTTAAAGAATATGAAGAAATGGCTGATGAATCTAACAATATTAAGAAAGCAGAACTGATTTCAGCAAAAGCAGTGCCTGATGCAGAGGTTCAATCATTAGCGGAGAAACTATCCGCTTCTACGGGGAAGACTATAGATTTAAAGCTTTCCATTGATCCTACACTATTAGGTGGCGTCAAGATACGAATGGGAGACAAGATAATCGACGCCTCAATTGCCAAGAAACTAGAGATGCTAAAGAAAAACCTCAAACAATCAAAGATAAGTTAATTCGATAGGGGTGAGCATTTAAATGAGTATTAGACCGGAAGAGATTAGCGCCATATTGAAACAACAACTGGAGCGCTACCAATCCGAGGTCGAAGTCAGCAATGTAGGCTCTGTCATCTATGTTGGCGATGGTATCGCAAGAGTCTATGGATTACAGGGAGCTATGGCTGGCGAATTGCTAGAATTTACAGGTGGGACCATGGGAATGGTACTCAATCTGGAAGAGGATAATGTTGGCGCAGTGCTACTGGGTAAATATTCGCACATTAAAGAAGGCGATGTAGTTAAGGCAACCGGTAAAATCATGTCAGTGCCAACAGGAAGAGCAATGCTGGGACGCGTTGTAAATCCTCTGGGACAACCTTTGGACGGCAAGGGTCCCATAAATACTAGTACATTTAGACCGATAGAAAAGGTTGCCCATGGTGTTGTAACGAGAGCACCTGTTAACCAACCCATGCAGACTGGATTGAAGGCGATTGACTCCATGGTTCCCATCGGAAGGGGACAGCGTGAGTTGATCATTGGCGATCGTCAGGTTGGTAAGACCGCTATTGCTATAGATGCAATCATTAACCAGAGAATTAAAAAAGACATGATTTGCATTTATGTAGGTATTGGGCAAAAGCAATCAACCATAGCTGGAATTCATGCTAAATTAGAAGAAATGGGCGCTATGGATTATACCATTATCGTAGCATCTACGGCTTCTGAACCAGCACCGTTGCTGTATATGGCACCGTATGCTGGGGTTGCTATGGCAGAGGAATTCATGGAAGGTGAAGGCAAAGATGTCTTGATTATTTATGATGATCTTTCCAAACATGCTGTAGCCTATCGTGAAATGTCTCTCTTGCTTAGACGTCCTCCCGGACGTGAAGCTTATCCTGGAGACGTTTTCTATCTCCATTCAAGGTTACTGGAAAGAGGATGTAAGCTAAATGAGAAAATGGGCGGTGGTTCCATAACCGCTCTGCCAATTATAGAGACCCAGGCTGGCGACGT
>Ga0351930_1115_pt1 | contig 14310 bp, 12 predicted proteins | sample BONcelT113001E10_FD_205823 | JGI IMG/M metagenome (GOLD analysis project Ga0351930, IMG submission 205823) | Enriched cells from coal bed in the Powder River Basin, Montana, United States - BONCAT cells T11 rep2 HSBNCT.T11.300.1.E10 ...
CAAGATAGATCCGCAACAGCGCGTCCCGCTGGGCCTCTTCGTGCGCGGCGCGCCCTACAAGATGTGGGGATTGATCGAGTCGGACATTCATCTCTTCGGGCCGCTGGATAAAGAGGAGAAGGTCTACCTGCTGGGCGCCGACCGCGTCGGCCGTGATGTGCTGACCCGTATCATCTACGGCGCCCGCATCTCGATGTCTATCGGCCTGGTCGGCGTCTTCATGAGCTTCATCCTGGGGCTGACGTTGGGCGGCATTTCCGGCTATTTCGGCGGCCAGTTGGACAATATCATCCAACGCCTGATTGAGTTCATCCGCTCGGTGCCGACCATCCCATTGTGGATGGGTCTGGCGGCGGCGATCCCGGTCACGTGGCCCTCGGAGCGCATCTATTTCAGCATCACGATCATCCTTTCGTTCATCGGCTGGACCGGCCTGGCGCGCGTGGTACGCGGCCGCTTCCTGTCGCTGCGCGAAGAGGACTTCGTGATGGCCGCCCGCCTCGACGGGGTGAGCGAGATGCGCGTGATCTTCCGCCACATGATCCCGTCGTTCTCGAGCCACATCATCGCCTCGATCACGCTCGCCATCCCCGGCATGATCCTGGCCGAGACGGCGCTCAGCTTCCTGGGACTTGGCCTCCAGCCGCCGGTCGTGAGCTGGGGCGTGCTGCTCCAAGAGGCGCAGAACATCCGCGCGGTGGCGACAGCCCCCTGGCTGCTCATCCCGGCGCTGGCGGTGATCATCACCGTGCTGGCGCTGAATTTCCTCGGCGACGGGTTGCGCGACGCGGCGGATCCGTATGGGCGATGATGCGAACTACACTACCGATAGGTATCCTGGGAGCACGTCGTTCGTCAAGCGTCAAACGTCAAAAAATGCGAGAAACCTGCGCCCATAATGACGTTTGACGTTTCACGTTTGATGCACCACGCACATAGGACACACTGAATGCACAACGAAGACCTGCTCCTTGAGATCAAGGGGCTGAAAACATACTTCTTCCTCGACCAGGGTGTCGTGAAAGCTGTGGATGGGGTGGATCTCAACCTGGCGCGGGGGCGGACGCTCGGCATCGTGGGCGAAAGCGGTTGCGGCAAGAGTATCACCGCGCGTTCGATCCTCCAGATCGTGGATCATCCGGGCCGGATCGTCGAGGGCAGCATCATCTATCGGCGGGCCGAGGCGGCTGCGGGCGCATCCAGCCAGGTCGAGGTGGTGGACCTGGCGAAGCTCAACCCGACCGGCAAGGAAATCCGGGCGATCCGCGGCAAGGAAATCTCGATGATCTTCCAGGAGCCGATGACGTCACTCAGCGCGCTCTACACCATCGGCAACCAGATCATGGAGAACCTGCTGCTTCACCAAAGCGTGACCAAACAGGAAGCGCGGGAGAAGACGATTGATCTGCTGCGGCAGGTGGGCATTGCCAAGCCGCAACAGCGGGTGGATGAGTACCCACATCAGTTCAGCGGCGGGATGCGCCAACGGGCGATGATCGCGATGGCGATCGCATGCAATCCCAGCCTCCTCATCGCCGATGAGCCGACGACCGCCCTGGATGTGACGACCCAGGCCCAAATCCTGCGGCTGATCCGCTCCATGCAGCGCCAGCTCGGCATGTCGTTGATGCTGATCACGCACGACCTGGGGGTGGTGGCCGAGATGTGCGAGGAAGTGGCAGTGATGTATCTCGGCCGCGTGGTCGAGATGGCGAATGTGGATGCGATCTTCCACGATCCCAAGCATCCGTACACCCAGGCGCTGCTCCGCTCGATCCCGAAGGTCGGCGGCCGGGCGCGCCAACGGTTGGATTCGATCCACGGCATGGTGCCCGATCCCTTCACTCGGCCCAACGGCTGCTATTTCCATCCGCGCTGCACCGCCTACATGGAAGGGCTGTGCAACAAGGTCGTGCCCCAACCTACGGAGGTCAGCCCAGGGCGCTACGTGAGCTGTTTGCTATATAGCATGCCCCGTCTTTCCGGGCATGGCGACAAGGGTTCCGCCGGGGAGGCGTCCCATGCCTGAGACAACCCAAGCGCCGAACAACGTGCTGCTCGATGTAAAAAACCTCAAGATGCACTTTCCGATCCGCAAGGGGCTGTTGCGCCGGGTCGTCGGCCATGTGCGGGCGGTGGATGGCGTTAACTTCGCGGTCAAGACCGGCGAGACGCTGAGCCTGGTGGGCGAGTCGGGCTGTGGCAAGACCACGACCGGCCGCTGCATCCTGCGCGCCTACGAGCCGACAGCCGGCCAGATCCTCTACCAGCGGCCCGGCGGCCAGACCGTGGACTTGGCGCAGATCGCGCGCGGCGACCTCAAGCCGTACCGGCGTGAAATTCGCATGATCTTCCAGGACCCGTATTCATCCCTCAACCCGCGCATGAACGTCCTCGACATCGTCGGCGAATCGCTGCGGGTGAACGATGGCCTCTCCGGGTCGGCGCTCGAAGATCGGGTGGCCGGTCTGCTGCGCCAATGCGGGCTGCGGCCCGAATATATGCGCCGCTATCCGCACGCGTTCAGCGGCGGCGAGCGCCAGCGCATCGGCATCGCCCGCGCGCTGGCGCTCAACCCCCGGCTGGTGGTATGCGACGAGGGGGTTTCGGCGCTGGACGTTTCGGTGCGCGCCCAAATCCTCAATCTGCTCCAGGATTTGCAGCATGAGTTCAACCTGACCTACGTTTTCATCGCCCACGACCTGAGCGTGGTCGAATACCTCAGCGACCGGGTGGCGGTCATGTACGTGGGCAAGCTCGTCGAATTGGCCGACACCGAGGCGCTCTACGGCCAGCCCAAGCATCCCTACACCGAGGCGCTCCTCTCGGCGGTGCCCAAACCCGATCCCAGGTTGGCGGGCCGAGGCGAAGGCATCATCCTGGAGGGAGATGTGGCCGATCCCTCCAACCCGCCGAAGGGCTGCTACTTCCACCCGCGCTGCCGCTACGCCAAAGAGCAATGCAGCCATGAAGAGCCGCCGCTGCGCGACATCGGCGGTGGGCACTTCGTCGCCTGCCACTTCGCCGAGACGCTTACCCTGCGGGCGGTGGTGAGCGAGGGGTTGGTGGCATAAAGTAGCAGTTGCCAGAGAACGACGGAAGGCCCTGACTGTCAGGGCCTTTTTTGTGCGACAGATGCGCCGACGCGTGGTGGCGAATCGCGCTTGCGGCGCGACGCAAGGTGCTGTAGAATGATGCGTGACCGAATGGTCGCCGGTTGAGTGGTGATGATGGAATACGACGCCTCGTACAAGACCCTTTTCTCGCACCCGGAGATGGTGGCCGATCTGTTGCGCGGTTTCGTGCCCGACCCGTGGGTGGCCCAGGTGGATTTTAGCACCCTTGAGCTGGTCGGTGGCAGCTACGTCAGCGACGACTTGCGCACGCGAGAGGATGATCTCGTCTGGCGGATGCGGCTGCGCGACGAGTGGGTCTACGTCTATCTGCTGCTCGAATTTCAGTCCACGGTAGACCCTTTCATGGCCGTGCGGCTGATGACCTATCTGGGGCTGCTGTATCAAGATCTGATCCGGCGGCGCGATCTGGCGCCCGGCTTGCGGCTGCCGCCGGTGGTGCCGTTGGTGTTGTACAATGGGATGGCGCGTTGGCAGGTGGCGCTCGACATCGCCGAGTTGGTCTGGACGGGGCCGGTCGGGTTGAGCATCTACCGGCCGCAGTTGCGTTATCTGCTGATTGACGAGGGCGCGCTCGGTGAGGACGCGCTGCCTGCGACCCGCAATCTGGCCGCCGCGCTGTTTCGGTTGGAGCATAGCCGCCAGCCAGAAGATGTGCGTCGCGTGGTCGAGTCGCTGATCCAATGGCTGGCCGCGCCGGAGCAAACCAGTTTGCGCCGGGCTTTCACCGTCTGGCTGGGCCGGGTGTTGTTGCCGGCGCGCTTGCCGGGTATGAAAGTGCCAGAAGTGGCTGAATTGAAGGAGGTACGAAGCATGTTAGCCGAACGTGTGATCGAGTGGACGAAGGACTGGAAGCAACAAGGGATCGAAGCGGGCCGGCAGGAGGGTCTCCAGATGGGTCTGCAGGAGGGTCTCCAGATGGGCCGGCAGGAGGGCCTCGGGGGGATGCGCGAGAATGTCTTTACGGTGCTTGAAGTGCGTTTCGGCGCGACCCCTCTGCGCATCCGTGAGTCGCTAGAGCGCATCGGTGACCTGGCGAAGCTCAAGCAGTTGCACCGCCAGGCGATCCTCGCAGCCAGCCTGGAGGAGTTCGCCCAGGTTCTAGCCACCGAGGGGAATGGTCATCGAGACAATTGAACGGGAGGAAACAGAAATCCATGCTCAGTCGTTACAACGCCGTTGACATCGAGGCCGCGCTCCGTGCGACCGAACCCAAGCCGCCCTTCCCGCTCGCGTCCGACCGGGCCAGTTGGGCGGCAATCCGCCAGGCCATCGGCGCGGAGAAGGCCGCGGGCATCATCGCGGCCGCTGAACTGGCCGCTCGGACGCCGATCCCCGGCCTGCCCGCCACCCTCTGGCTCGAATTTCAGCGCAGCGGCCGTCGAGAGGGCTTTCAGGAGCCGCGGCAAGCCCGGCGCACGATGATGACGAGCCTGGCGCTGGCCGAATGCCTGGAGGGGCAAGGCCGCTTCCTCGATCCGCTGCTCGATGTGGTCTGGGCGATTTTGGAAGAGTCTTCCTGGTCGCTGCCCGCGCACCAGATCAGCCTCACCGACATGTCGCGCCATCACATTGACCTGGGCGTGGCGGGCACCGCCATTGACCTGGCCGAGCTTGACCTGTTACTGGGCGCGCAGCTCGATCCTCTGGTCGGCAAGCGCATCCGTTGGGAGATTGACCAGCGCTGCTTTACCCCGTATTTGCTGCGGCACGATTGGTGGTGGCTCTACAACACCCACCTGCGCCGCGTGAACAACTGGACGGCGGTCTGCAACGCGGGGGTCGTCGGCGCCGCCCTCTATCTGGAGACCGACCTCTCGCGCCTGGCCGAGATGATCGCCCGCGCGGCCCGCTCGATGGATGATTTTCTCTCGACCTTCGACGCGGATGGCGGCTCGAGCGAGGGGCCTGGCTACTGGACCTACGGTTTCGGCAATTATTGCGTCTTCGCCGAGCAGGTCGAGTGGCGCACCGGCGGGGTGATTCGCTTCATGGATGAGCCGATCATCCGCAAGGCTGCGCAATTCCCGCTGCGCACCTTGCTCGGCCCCGGTGTGTCGGTCAACTTCTCGGACTGCGACCGCAATGTGACCTTCATCCCCGCGCACCTGACGTACCTGGCGCAGCGGCTCGATCTGCCCGATCTGATGAAGTTCGCGCGCGTCCAGCCGGGCCATCGGCGGCAGGGCGAGATCCACTGGGCGCTGCGCGACCTCTGCTGGCGGCCCGATTCCCAGCCCGCAGGCAAGTTCATCCCGGCCCGCCATGACTGGTTCGCGGAGATGATGTGGCTGCTCGCCCGCCACGAGCCGGCCGACCCGAACGCGCTCGTGTTGGCGGCCAAGGGCGGGCACAACCAGGAAATGCACAATCAGAACGACGTGGGCAACTTCGTCGTGCACTTCGGCGGCGAGACGCTGATCCCGGACGTGGGTCGCGGCCGCTACACCCGTGCCTACTTCGGCCCGCAGCGCTACTCGTTCTTCGTCAACTCTTCCCGCGGCCACTCCGTCCCGCGGCCCAACGGCCAGGAGCAGTTGCCCGGCGAACAGTTTGCGGCGACCTTGCTCGATCACCGTGCCGATGCGGCCGGCGACTCGATGACGATCGAACTCAAGGGCGCGTACCCGCCGGAGGCCGATCTGGCGACTCTGAAGCGCACAGTTGCCTTGCACCGAGATGCCCCGCACGGGTGGGTGGAGGTCGTGGACAGCGTTGCTTTCGCCAGCCGGCCCGGCCAATGCGACAGCGTCATCACGACCTTCGCCCCGGTCGAGATCGGCCCGTCGGTGGCGCTCATCCGCGGAGAGAAGGCCAGCCTGCGCGTGACGTTCGACCCGGCGGTGGTGGCCGCGCGCGTCGAGGTCGAGAAGGATGTGGATCTGGCGCTCGGCGCGGCGGATGTCAACTGCCTGATCTTCGCGTTCAAGCAGCCGGTGCGCGAGGGAACGATCCGGCTGCGCATCGAGCCGTTGTGATGGCCGTGACAAGTGCTCAAATATGAACACCTGCAAAACCTGTGAATTGCTCGTCGCGCGTGACGCCGGTTCTGCTCCGCTCTGGGATTCGATTTACCGGACACCGTTTTGGGATGTCGTGCATAGCTACAACACGGCTCTTCCCGGCTGGCTCGTGTTGGTAGTGCGACGGCATATCGAGTCACTCGACCAACTCACGGATGACGAAGCGACCGAGCTCGGGCCGCTGATCCGGTATGTTTCGGCGGCGCTGAAAACGGTTACAGGATGCCTCAAGACCTATGTCATCCAGTTCGCCGAGGCGCAGGAACATCCGCATGTGCATTTTCACATCGTGCCGCGGATGGCTGACCAGCCCGCAGACCGTCACAGTACGAAAGTCTTCGGATATCTGGGAGTTTCTGAAGAGGAGCGCGTGAGCGAGGCTACGATGAACGACATCGCAGCCCAGGTGAGGCGCTATCTGGAAGCCGCTCTGCTATGGAGTGAATCGCATGGCCCACAAAGGCGAAACCTGGAACGAATCTGAGACCTACCGCGACCCGTGGACGCTGCGGCCGGTGCGCCGCATCACCACGCGGGGTCTGTACAACCAATCTCCGAACTACCACACGAACATCGGCTTCTCGGCCGATGGTGAATTCTTGATCTTTGCGTCGGCGCGCGAGAACGGCAGCGCGATCTTCAAGTGCCACCTGCCCACGGGTGACATCACCCAGCTCATTGACTCCGTACCGGGAGTCGGCGGGTACGGCGAGACGCACAAGGGCGGCTACAGCGTCGGCGACGGGATGGGTGTCAGCGGCAGCATGTGCATGGCCCCGCACAGCCGTTGGGCGGTGTTCCGAGCCGGGCTGGCGCTGCGCGCCGTTCACATTGACACGCTGGAAGAGCGCGTTTTGATCCCCGACCTGGGCGCGGAATGGGTTCCGGGCGTGCCGAGCATTGACCCGGCCGAGACAGAGGTCATCCTCTCACTGATGCCCGGCCATCCCGACCTGTTGGCCGGCCGGCGGCCGACCCAACCGTACATGGAATGCTTTGCCGACGGGACCGGGATGCGCATGAAGCTGATCCGCGTCCCGTTGACCGGCGGCGAGGTGACGACCGTCTACGAGGAGCCGGGCGTCGGCAGCGCGCACGCGCCGCACTGCCCGACCGATGGCGACCTGCTGCTGCTCGACCGCGACTTCCCCCCGCGCTATTGGGGCGGGAGCGACGGCCAAACCAACCGCATCTGGACGTTGCGCCTCTCGACCGGCCAGCTCACCGAGTTGCCGCCGCAGGACAAAGCGCGCTTCCAGGTGCATTGCGTCTGGACGTGGGACGGCGAAGGCGTGATCTACCACGGCCGGAGCGCGGTGAGCGGCCACTACATCGGCGTGGTGGACAAGTCGGGCCAGACTGTGCGCGAGTATCTGTTCGACAAGGCGCCGCACTACGGCCACGTCTCCGCGATGGCGGGCCGGCCGGCGGTGATCCTCGACGGCAACTTGAGCAATGATCTGTTGCTGTGGGTTTACTACGACCGGGCGCAGCCGCGCGTCGAAGTAATCTGCCGCCATGGGACCGACTGGGGCGCGATGCCGGGCCAATATCCCCACCCGCACCCGATCTGCGACCCGACCGGCCGCTGGATCGCGTACAATGTGGCCGCCCGCGGGCGCAGCGATGTGTTCGTCGTAGCGGTGTGACGCAGGAGGCCGAACTTGCCCAAGTTGCGCAAACCTTCACTCCCCAAAACCGCTGTGGTTCTGCCCAGCTACGTTGAACGTCAGCTAGAGGCGATGCAGCGCCGGCTGGTCGAGAAGGATTACCGCGGGGTGGTCGAGGTGGGCCAAAAGCTGCTTCCGACCCTGCCGGCGCAATCGCCTCAGCGCGCGGAAACGCTGCACTATCTCTCGAACGCCTATGGGTTGCTCAATCGTTTCGAGGAGTCGTATCAGGCGGCCCTGGAGGCCGTGCGGGTTGATCGTCGCGACTCGATCTACTGGTTCAACCTGGGACAATCGGCGCGCTTCACCGCGCGCACCGGGGAATCGCTGACCTGCTTCGAGCACGCCGTCGAAACAGCGGCGACGCCGGAGCAAACCAAGCGCGCGGTCGAAGAGGTTGCAGTGGCCCGCAAGTTCGTCGCCAGTGAGCTTAAGCTGCGTGGGCCGGGCTTCACCCTGGATGATCTCATCGAACAACAGGGGCTGTTTCGCGAGGCAGACACCCTCATGCGCACAGGCCGTTGGGAAGAAGCCGAGGCGGCGTTTCGCAGGGTGATCGCGCTGGCCGACGTCCTGCCGCAGCCCTGGGGAAACCTGGGTCTGGCCCTGATCCAACAGCGACGCTTCGATGAAGCGGAAGCCGCCCTGCGCCGTGCGTTGGAGATTGATCGCAAGTACGACCTGGCGCGGCAGAACCTTGCCGTGTTGCCGAAAATCCGCCAGACGGGCCAACTCCCGCAGATTGCGGTCCGTGACCCGATGGCCGACGCAAACGTCAAGCAGACGGTTATTTTCGAGAACGAGTAGCCGATGGCTGGCCCGGCGGTGTCTCCGGCGCGCTGTTGACCATCAGCGGGAGGTAGGCGCGGGGCGGGCAGGGCGCCGCGCGCTCGAACGTGATCGCCGCAGGCGCGCTCCAGACGCCGGGATAGCGATGGTTGGGGAACGCGCCGGGCACGCCTTCGGGTTGCTCGGCGCGGGCGCGCACGCGGAACTCGTAGGTCTGGGTCGGTGCGCAAAACGCTGCGGTGAAGGTCGCTTCCCCCGCGGGCTGATCCACCAGCCAGTCGGCCCAGTCGGACTGCCCAGCCGACCGTGACTGGATGTCGAACCGCAGGCCGTAGTTCCCGGCGGGGATCGCGGCGATGTCGGGGCTGAGCGCGCCGTCCCACCGCACGGTCGTCGTCATCCCCCCGGCCGCCGCGGGCAGATCCACGAAGTGAGCGGTGGGGGCCTCCACCAGGCTGAACGCATCCACATAGGCAAATGCGCCGTGCCACTGAAACGGGCTGGCGATGCGGGCGAAGATCGTCAGGGTCATGCCCTGGGCCGTCGCGCCGAGCCGCAGATTGGCCCAGCGGCTCTCGGTGAAGTTGCGCCGATCCTCGGCCCAGACCACGCTCGCGGCTCCCGGATCGCGGCCGCCGGCCGGGTCGAGACCGGCCATCTTGGCAATGGCGTAACCTTCCGGGCAGTCGTTGGGCATGGCGCTCCCGCCGCAAAAGCTGACCAGCCAACTGCTCAAGCTGTACGCGACCCCTTGCGTCACCGTCACCTGCTGCGTGATGACCACATCGAACGGCTTGCCCGGCTCCGGCGGCTGCTCGATGTCCTCGGAGAGGATCACCAGGCTGTCAATCCCCTCCAAGCGTTCGATGAACCCGCTCCCCTCGCAACTCCCGGCAAACTCGATGCGCGTGCTGTTCAGTTTGGGGTTGCCCGCGAGCCGCGCCGCGGTCCAGCCCGCGGGCACGAGGCCAACGATCCCGGCCTGGGGCGCGAACCCTTGCGTACACTCGAAGCCGGGGTTGGTCAGCGGCGGGGCCAGGGCCGGCGCGCCGCGCGCGGCAATGCCGAGCGCCAGGAGTGCGGCAAGGTTGAGAGTCCATCGGGCGAACCTGGCGGTGGGATGCATGGCGCGCGTCCCTCCAGCACTCAATACTTGTAATCATCCCGCGCCGGGCTGAAAAACTCGACCACCAGCCCCGGCGCGTCGCCCATCACCACGCTGTGCGTCACGCCGCTGGGGATCACCCATACGTCTCCCGGCTGCACCTGGCGCGTTTCATCGGCGATGGTGAAGGCGCAGGTCCCTTCGAGCGCCATGCCGATCTGTTCGTAGGGGTGGCTGTGCGGCGGGATGACCGCATGAGGCGCCAGGTTGACCAGCGCCATGAGCATCTTCTCGCCCCAAAAGGTGCGCGCCGATACACCGGGCAAGAGCTGTTTGGTCGGTCGGGTTTCTGAATCGTGAAAGTACATGCGGGTCTCCAAATAAATGATGTGTCAAACGTGAAACGTGAAACGTCATGGTTCGTCTTCCGCTGTCTTGTGGGAACGCCTGACGCCTGACGTTTGACGCTTCACGCCTCACGCATCACCCTAAACCGCGCATCCAGTCGCGGCAGGTCCACGTTCGTCGCTTTCAGCCGCACGGCGCTGTCCAACGGCAGGTCGTCGGGGACGGGCAGATGCGGCTCCAGCCCCAACTCCCCGATCAGCACGATGCTATTGCGGTCGCGGCGCTCGACGAGCACGCCTTCGCCGCGCCACGGCGCGTTCTGCTGGAGGTAGACCAGCGTCCAATGTTGGTTCGACAAGTGTTCGGCCTGGCGCAGGCTGCCGATGACCGCCTCGGTTGCGCCGACCCGCTCCAGGATCTCGTCGGCGGTTAGCAGGCGGCCGCCGGAGAGATAGGCGCGCAACTGCTGATGCGCCACCAGATCGAGATAGCGGCGCATCGGGCTGGTCGCCTGGGTGTAGGCCGCCAGCCCCAGCCCGCTGTGCGCGCCAGGCGCCGCGCGATACTGGCTGCGCTTCATTGTCTTGCGCAACGCGAACATCGCCGACAGGCTGCCGTCTCCTGATCCCTGCCCCCTGACTCCTGGCTCCTGGCTCCTGACCCCTGCCGCCGGCTCATCCGGCGCGTCCTGTGTGGCAAACGGCATCGGGATGGCGTACTCCTGGGCGTAGCGGGCGACCGCCTCGCCGGTCATGACCATCGCATTCTCCACGATCGTGCGGGCGGCCAGTGGGGGCACAGGCTTCAGCCTCACCTGACCATCGCTGACGACGACATCCACTTCGGGCAACTCAATGTCCACCGCGCCGGCGCGCAGCCGCTGATCGCGATACGCGCAGGCCAGCGCATATAGCGCGGCGAACGGCGGCTCGGCGATGCGCGCGGTGGCTTCCTCGTAGGTGAGGCGGGTGACGCGCACCCAGCTCGACATAATCTCGATATTGGCGATGCGCCCTTCGGCGTCCAGATCGAGGCCGAAGGAGAGGGCGGGCGAGACATCCTGCACGCCCAGGGCCAGCAGCGGCGTGGCTGCGGGCGGCAGCATATGGATCGTGCCTTCGGGCAAGTAGAGGCTGGCCCCGCGGCCGCGCGCCTCCAGATCGAGCAGACTGTCGGGCGTCACAAGCGCGGCCGGGTCGGCGACATGCACCCACAGCCGGCCGCCTCCTGAACCCGCCGAAGGCTCGAAGCTGAGCGCGTCGTCGGGCGTCTCGGTGGCGGCGTCGTCAATCGCGAACGCGGGCAGATGCGTCAGGTCGCGGCGCGGTTCGTCGGGCAGGGCCGGGAGGGGCAGGTCGGGCTGGGCCAGGCTGACCCCCAGCCGGACGGGGTGCGGGTTGACCGCCGGTGTCCAATGTCCAAGCTCGAGCAGCAGCGCGTGCGCGGATTCGGGGGTTTCCTCCCGATCCAACTCCCGGAGCACGCGGCTGCGGGTCGTGCGGCCGAACGCCAACCCTTCGACATCGCGCAGGAAACGGCCATCATCCGGGCTGAGCTTGGTCGCGTGCCCGTCTTTTGGCTCGCCGCGTTCCCGCGCGAAGGCCAGGAACACCGACCACGCCTGCTTTTCGGCCGCTTCTGCGGCGCGGGCCGTGCGGGTGCGGGCGACCTCCTCGGCCGTCGCGGCGCTGATCGCATCCGGCGCGCCGCGGAAGTAGAGGCCATCAGCCACGAGCTGCCAGGCGGCCCAGGCCGTGGCGGGCGTGTATGCGCCGAAGGCCAGCTCGGCCAGTTCCGGCAGGGTGGTCGCGCCGCCCGCCAGCATCTCCCAGGCGGTCTCGACCTCGTCCCGCTGCGGCCGCAACGCCTCGGCCAGCTTGCTCAGCGGGCCGGGATGCAGGAGCGCAACGTCCTTTGGCCGCACTTTCGGCCCCTCGCCATCTTCGGTCTCGATGTCGAGCTTCTCCCCCAGCCGGGCAACGCGCGCGGGGCGGAGTTTGTAGAGCACCAGGCTGCCTTCACGCAGCCGCATGTTTGGATCGCTCATTGTGTTGTCCTGAACAAAACTGTCGGGGCGTCATTGCGAGGCCCGTCGTTTGGGCCGAAGCAATCTCCGGTAGCGGGCGAGATTGCCTCGGGGCAAAACCCGCCCCTCGCAATGACACTTCTGTTTAATCTCCCGGCTGCCCATAGAACACATCGGTGTCATACTCGAAGCTGACCTGACCGTTGACCTGGTGCGCATCGAAAAGCGCCTGCAACGCGGCGGCCATCGGTTCGTAGTTTGGATGCCCCGGCTCCGGCATGTAGGAAGAGGAAAGCACCCGGCCGGCCAGTCCATCGAAATCGAACGTCTGCACGTTGGGGAAATGGCGGAGGCGATAGCGGCCTGGCCCGAAGAAAGTCTGGAAATCGGCCGGCCCCAGGTTGGCGTGATTCACGGTCTCGAAGGCGATGCCGTAGTCATGCACGAAGCGGGCGTAGGCCCGCAGGAACGGCGTGGTGTCGGTGCGGCGGTTGTTCCAGATCAGCGAAGCCCAGCCGCCGGGCCGCAGGATGCGGAGAACCTCGGCGCGGGCCTGGCGCAAGTCGAACCAGTGCGCGGCCTGCGCGGCCGTCACCAAATCCACGCTGTGATCGGGCAGGGTGGTGGCCTCGGCCGTGCCGGCTGTGCTGGTGAAATCGGGGTAGCCGGCCAGCAGTCGCTCGCCCGCCTCGCGCATCTCGCGGTTCGGCTCGATCCCGAAAACGCGGTTGCCATGCACCAGCAGGATGCGTGACAAGATGCCTGTGCCCGAACCGATGTCCGCGACCGTCCAGCGCGGGGTCAGGCCGCATTCGGCTTTCAGCAGTTCGAGCACCTCCGGCGGGTAGTCCGGCCGGTACTTGACGTAATTATCCACGCGAGTGGAGAAGCGTTCGGTGGGATGAAGCATGATTCGCATGTCCTTCTCAAGAGTGCAGTTGTCGCACATTGTAACACAATCCGGCGGATTGCGTCCTTTTCAGTTTGTGCAAGAAAGCAGATTTGCGGTACAATGCCCCCATGAACCACCGCGACCGCCTGATGAACACCCTCCGGGGCCAACCCGTGGATCGGCCCCCCGTCTCGTTTTACGAGATCAACGGCCTGGACGAACGGCCGGATAACCCTGATCCCTTCAACATCTACTCGCATCCCTCCTGGGCGCCGCTGATCGAGTTGGCGCGCGAGCAGACCGACCGGATCGTCATGCGCTCGGTTCCGTTGCGGGGCGCGCCGGCCGATCCGTTGGCTGAGCTGACCACGACCGAGACCTGGCTGGACGGCGCGACGCGCTACACCCGCCGCACGATCCGTTTTGGCCGGCACACTTTCACCGCGACCGATCGGCGTGATCGGGACGTCAACACCACCTGGCGGGTTGAGCACTTCCTGAAAGGGCCGGACGACCTGGCCGCTTGGCAGACCCTGCCCGCGCCCGCGTTCGGCGGCGAGCCGGAGGTGGCGGGCGTGCTGGCCGCCGAGGCCGCGCTGGGCGACAGCGGCATCGTGATGATTGACACCGCCGATCCACTTTGCCTGGCCGCCGACCTCTTCTCGATGGCCGATTACACCGTGGCCGCCGCGACGGAACCGGCGATGTTTCACCGGCTGCTGGAACGCTTCGCGGCGATCTTCTGGCCCAAGACCGAAGCGGTGGCGGCGGCCGCGCCGGGCCATCTCTGGCGCATCTTCGGCCCGGAGTACGCGTCGGTCCCGTATCTGAACCCCCGCTTCTTCCGCGAGTACGTCGTCCGCTACGACACGCCGATGGTGCAGGCGATCCAGCGTCACGGCGGGTTTGCGCGGCTGCACTGTCACGGCCGGCTCAAGGCGATCCTCGACGGCATCGCCGCGACCGGCTGCGTCGGGCTGGATCCCATCGAGCCGCCGCCGCAGGGCGATGTCGAGCTGCGCGAGGTGCGGGCGAAATATGGCGCGCAGATGGTGCTTTTCGGCAACCTGGAAGCCAGCGACATCGAGAACCTGCCCACGCCGGAGTTCGCGATCAAGATCCGCCGCGCCATTGCCGAAGGCACGGCCGGCCCCGGCCGCGGCTTCGTGCTGATGCCGTCGGCCTGCCCCTATGGCCGGGTGCTGTCGCCGCTGGCGCTGGCGAATTATCGGATGATGGTTGAGGTGGTGGGGCGTGAAGCGTCAAACGTCAAACGTGAAGCGTGAAACGTGAAACGTCATATTCTTCATTATCGCGTCCCCT
>Ga0351930_1116_pt1 | contig 14302 bp, 6 predicted proteins | sample BONcelT113001E10_FD_205823 | JGI IMG/M metagenome (GOLD analysis project Ga0351930, IMG submission 205823) | Enriched cells from coal bed in the Powder River Basin, Montana, United States - BONCAT cells T11 rep2 HSBNCT.T11.300.1.E10 ...
ACCCGGTTTTCTGAGAAGGATTTGCGGTGCTGCCAATATCCAGGTTGGCACTCAAATACCAGTAACGACCACCACCCAGCGCGTCAACGGTTATTTGCCGTTTCCCCTTTCCATCAAGAGACCACTTTGCCAATTGGTACATACCACCCAATTCGACCAGCCATTGTTCAATCTGTAACCTCGCATCTCTGCCGTCCCTGAGCGTCGCGTCTTTGGACATCTTGAGATACGTCGGGTCGATAAAGAATCCCCACTTCTCTTTCCTGGCCTCGAAGTGCACCTGGCCTGCAACATTCATATTTCGAAGGATATCGGAAAAGGGTATGTTCATGTCCGCGGTATGGCCACGGACTGTCGTCTTCGTGTCCAGGGAGATCAGCCAGGTGTAGGGGATAAGACGGAATTCCCACGCACTTCCACTGGCAGATCCAGGCTGATTCCCTGCTGCAGTAACATTTTGACTGGTACCCGGCGGTGGAGCAATTTGGCTGTAAGCCGGCAGTGCGGCAAGAACTAATGCCAAACCACATAATATCGATCTTACCTTGTTTCTCATACCAGTTCCTCCAATGCACGGGTTTGCGGTACTCCCCATGGTAAACCCGAGATATTTTCAGTAAAGAAATTACCTGTGCATTGCTGTTCCACGAGTTTTCTGCATCTTCAATATCATTTCAGGACTTAATTTCTTCACAAGCTCGGCATTGTATGAGCCGGTAGGCATCGGCCTTATGCTGGGATCCTTATTCGGATTAGCGGTGAATATATTATTGTTGATTATCTGCTGCGTCGCGACGGCATAGGAACGCGATCTCGCAGCGGGTGTCCCTTCCTTAACTGCCGGGTCAACGTTGGTCGCAACGATTGAAATTGTACTATCGCTGTTGAGATAGATCTCAAAGGTCCGGAACTGCTGAGGGAAGTCCCTGAGAGACGATGTTTCAACCTGCCAGAAACCATTCTCGGGGCTGGCGCCGGGAAATGCCTTGACGGTATTCAAATGGCGGTGTCCTGCGATCCAGAGGATGAAATTGGGATGCTTTTGAAGTTCACTGACCAGGTCCGGCAGGGATACGGCGTTTTGAGGGTCCTTCCACCAGCCAAGCTCGCCATTGGGATCATCGACGCCTATCGGTACGTGTGCCGCGATGATCATGAGTTGGCCGGCGGCCTGACCATCGGCGAGTTCTTTCTTGAGCCACTCATAGCGCGGCTTGTCAAGAAAACCATGTCCGTGGATGTCGGCGGAGCCATCATCTTCTCTCTGGGTATCATCGAGCACGATGATCTTGATCGGTACTGTCGACTTCGGCACGAAGCTGTAACACGCGAAGCCATTCCTGGCGTCGACGAGATTGAAGCCGTGACCGACGGGATTTGAGGAGGTCTTAAAGAATTCCTGCATCCACTCCGTTCTTACAAGTGAACGGCGGTCGGGGTCGGACACGACCTTTGGAGCGCTGCTGAACTTCCCGGCAGGTCCTGCGCCTACAATGTCGCCGTACGGCGTTGAACCATCGAGGACGCCCATATAGAAGTCAGATTTGTTGATGTTCCCGGGGTTGATCAGAACGTCTCCCGTGGCGAAGACCGTATCACTGATGTAGGACTTCCGAAGCCTCTCGTTCACGGGGATGGAACCGATCCAGAAATGATCGTGGTTGCCCAGCGTCTGATACCACGGGATCGTCTTGTCAAGCCCGGCCGCCTTGTACGGCTTCTGATAATCAATGGTGGCCGCCCCGGCATGGGCGCCGGAACTCGGGGTGATGACCTTGCCGTCAAGGACATCGATATACCACCTCAACTCGTTGTACTGAGTGCTGTTACAGGTATCACCCAGCGAGATGCCGAAATCGAAGTGATCTTTTTTATGAAGGGCGTTTATCGTTTGGACGGCCGCGTCGAGAACATGGGTTGTATAGAGCATGACCGGTGAATATACGGAGGTCTCCCACGACCACGGGTAGTGCCCCAATTTGTCAAAAGGAGCCGGGAGAAGGTTCGGATAGTACAACTGTTGAAGATAGATCAGCTGGGAAGGCGATTCTTTGTCGGTGATATGGATGTCGGATATGGTAAAGAAGTTCAAAAGCCTGGCTTTTTTGGTGGCTGACGCACCGTTATAACCGGCCGGCATGATGTCGAGCCGCTTTCCGTCGTCGATACCTTTGCCGTCTTTCCAGGTGCCATACCCGTATTGATCGTATTTTGAGATCTCATGAAGAAAGATCTTTGTCGAAGGGGTCGGGGCAGGCACAACCGTCTTCTGACGTGTTGTAAAAACATCTGAAGCGATCGGATATCCTTTAACCTCATTTTGTTGTCCGGCATCGCCTTTTGAGTATGCCGTTAAAGAAAAGATAAGTATACCCATTAGAAAGACCAGACAATACTTTTTGAATTCATACGATGGTTTCATCGGACTCCCTTTCATTCATTGTCGTGCTCTGATGGAAATCTTCCATCCCGTTGTGATCATATGCGGTTCTGCAAACCCTGACGATGCTTTGACGGGATCACCGTCCTCTCAGGAAGCATACTAAAATATCGGGATAATTGAATAAACCTTAAGATAATAGACATCTCTCGTGCGTCAGTGCCCGTCGAGCACCTTCAGGTTGTTGCCCGCATGCTCGAAGGCGGGGTCGATCTCCATGGCGTGCCGATAGGCTTTGCGTGCGTCGTCCTTCCTGCCTTTCAGGAAATAGGCATAGCCGAGATTATTGAACGCCCGCGGGTTGCCGGGTGACTTCCGCACCGTGTCCTCCCACAGGGCGATCTCGCTGTGATACACGCGGTTGCGGGCAACCGTATAGCCCCCGAGGACAATCGTGAGGCACAGGGCAAGGGCGATGAAGGTGCGCGTGCCTCCCCGGAAACGAAACAGGAACCATGTCATCGCCGTCGACGCGGCGAAAAAGATTCCCCAGGCCGCCGGGTAGAAGTGGCGGTCGCTGACCGTATCGATTCGGGGAATGAGGACATTCACGACCATCATATGGAGAAAAAACCAGAGGATTCCGAAGAAGAGCCATGACCATTTCTTCCACATGCCGATTGCCGCCAGAGCCGCCAGACAGCAAAGCGCAAGCGTCTGGACCGAGAACCAGCCGACGGGAGACAGCGCACCGGGGTCGATGTTGAGCCGGCCCGGCATGACCACGTGCGAGAGAAGACGGGCAGCCCCGTTTATCTGGCCAAGGAGATTCTCCTCAAACCCTCTCAGGTCGAGGCTGTAGAGGAGTAGGAGACGGTATCGGGGATGCATGAGGACCGCTCCGATCACAACGGCAAAGAGCGCCCAGTGGACCCGCTGGTCCCTGAAGGCTTTCCTGACACCCCCACCCTGCCCGGCACAGGCCTCCCAGAGCACAAGGGCAAATGGAAGAGTGATGCCCGTTTCCTTTGTGGCCACGCACAGGAGAAACAGGAGGGGGGACAGGACGTAAAGCCGGAGCCGCCTCTTCTCCCCGGTTCCCTTCACGTAGGCGGCAAGGCTTGCCAGATAGAACATCGTCATCAGGGAGGCGCTGCGTCCCGTTATGTACGTCACCGCTTCCGTCTGAATGGGATGGAGCCCGAAGAGAAGGGCAGTGAGACACGCCGCCGGGTAGAGCGCTTCTTCCGGGACCATTCCGGGCCTGCCCCTCAGAAAGCTGAGGGTAAGGCTGAAGACGAGGGAAACACAGGCGAGGTGGACGGCAAGATTGAACGCGTGGAAGCTGAAAACGCCGGTTGGCGAGGTCCAGCACAGGGTGTAGGTAAACTTGAGGAAAGGGCGTATCCCGTGGAAACACTCCTGCCAGAAGGCCGACCACGACTGAACCGAAGGGTTGAAGACGATGACATTGAAGTCATCGAGCTGGAACACCCCCCAGAAGGAGTTGAGATACGCTATAAGGACCGCGGCAAGCGGTGCTAACGCATACGCCGCGCGGCCCGTCTTCATCACGGTCTACTTCCCGAAGAAACCGCCGGCCTTCTTGAACACATCGATGACTCCCTGCACGGGATTGGCCGGGTCGACGGACGGCACTGCCCCCGCGGGATTGCCTGACGACTGCCCGCTGGGACGGGACGTGTATCCCCTGCCCGTCGGCGCCGTCGTGGTCTGGGCCGGGGCGGTGGGGATCACTGGTTTCGGGGCGACGATGGTCGAACCCGTCGCCTCCGCGAGAGAGATCTCCTTGCCGCTTACCACATTATAGATGATCGCCTTGAGGTTGTAGGTCGTGGCACGGTCCACGCGCAGATTGAGAGACTCCCCCTGGCCAAGGACCTTCACACCACCCACGTACATCCACTTGTATCGCAGGCTCCCCTTTACCCAGGGCGCCGCGTCGACGCTCACCTGGAAAAGGACGTTGTCTCCCACGAAGGCGGCGGGCGGATTGAACATGTGGACGCTCCTGATAACGGGCGGGACATCCTCGATCAGGCTCGTATGGTCCGCGTTCCAGTCAACGGCCCCGTGCTCCGACACGTAGATAGGACCGAGATAATTGTCGGCGTCTATCGTGAACCAGACCTTGCCGTTGGCATCATACAACTGGACGACGGTGTACGTGTGCATGCTCCCCGAAGCCGTCTCGCCCATGTACTTCTTCCTCGTTGCTTCGGACACGATGGAAAGGGGGTTCCAGCCGCTCATCCTGCCTACCTTCGCCCCCAGGAGACCGAATTTGCCATTGACCTGCATCGACTTCACAACGATGGCGATCTCGCTCGCCCGCGCCTCCGACGCTTCGACACAAGATTGACCGGCAGGCACCCGGCTGGTGATCGTGTCTCTCGCGCCCGTCGACTTTATCCGCGCCGTTATGGCCGCCTTGAAATCCGCCATGTTAAATCCCATCTGGCTGCGGGCATCAGCAGCACCGATAAGAAAGAAAAAACAAAAGAGAATTATGAAGAGATATCTGCCCCTGTTCATCAATTGCCTCCTGGAGTGTGGCATATCGGGTCTGAAGGGATTCGCGTTGTCCCGGTCATAGTATTATCGGTTCCCCTTGTCCCGGCATAAGCCGACCGGCCGTGCCGGCATCGTCACGTATGAGCCCGCATCTATCATCGAGCCCGGCGGACCGTGTATGTCCTGTTGTCACCGCCGTCGGAGCCGCGCACGGTGCAGCTGAATTGACTGCCATTCGATGCCATGACGGCATCGAAGGTACCCGTATGCCTCGCGTCGCCGGCCTCGCGGAAGGTTCCCTTCGCCGTGTTGCCCGAGGTGGTCCCTTCGACGGGACCGCCCAGCGTCTCCGTCTTGCGTGCCCCCGACGACGTCGTGTAGGGAATGGAAACTGAAAAGGTGCCGGTAATGCGGTTGCCGCTGGAAGTAAGGTTGAAGGTAACCACCTCACCCTCGGAACCGGCGGTACTGGTCCAGACGCCCGTCCAGGAACCCGTTGCCGGACCCGTGCTCGTTGCTGTCGGCGGCGCGGGTGTCGTCGGCTTCACTGCCAGGCTCGCCTCGAGCTTGCGGATGTGGGCCTCGAGCTGAGGATCAGGAACGTATTTCAGACTCTCGCGGTACTTCGCGATGGCCTCGGGGTAGCGTTTCTGGTTCTGGAGAGCAGCCCCCTCGTCGCGCAGAGCTTTGGCGCGGGCCTGAATGGCCTGCTGGTCATTCTGCTTCTTGAGCTGAGCCTCCAGCTGGGTTATATGCTGCTCCAGGGCCTTGTCGGGAAGATAACGCAGGCTCTCCCGGTATTTCGTTATCGCGTCGGCGTAGCGCTTCTGGTTCTGCAGCTGCGTGCCTTCAGCGCGCAACTGGCTCGCCCGGGCGGCGTTCGCCTTCGCATCGGCCTCCTTCTTCACCTCTCCCTCGAGCTGGCTGATGTATGCCTCGAGCTTGGGATCGGGATTGCATCTCAAGCTCTCACGGTATTTCGTTATCGCCTCGGCATACTTCTTCTGCTGCACAAAACCGTCTCCCTGCTGCCTCACGGCGAGACACGCCTGTTTTGCCGCCGCCTGCTTTTTCAAGGAATCATCAAGCTGCCGGATGTACGCCTCACGCTGACCATTCCCCGGCGCGCAGGCAACGTTCTCTTTGAACTTCGCCAGAGCCTCGGGGTGTTTCCCCGCGTTGTACAGCGCCTGGCCCTCGGTCCACTTCGCCTCGCACCTCTTCTGGTCCTCCTCCTTCTTCGCGTTGGCCCTCTGCAGTTCGCCAAGCTTCCATTTCAATTTGTTCCAGTGGATCTCCATGTCACCGTTCCGCGGACGGATCTTCAATCCCTCCTCGGCGGAGGCTATACCCTTTTTGATGGTGCCTTCGTCGAGGGGCTTTGTGGTTGCGGCAAGCGACGCCACGTAGGCATAGAGTTCCTTGAAACGTTTGTCCTTCCCGGCGGCATCTTCCCTGAGCTTCGCGTATTTCGCGTAGTCCGGGTCTTTCATGTCGCCGTTCTGTTTCATGGCCTTGAGCCCTTCATCATACTGCGCAACAGCGGCCTCAAAATTGTAGGACCGGTAATGCTGATCACCATTATTAAAGAAGGTCCGCGCATATGTCTTTGCGTTAATCTCCTTCTGCTTCTGCTCCATGGCAGCGGCGAGCTCACTTATCTGGGTGCGCCGTGCATCGCCTTCCTTGAACCGTGCGGCCTTGCTCTTCAATTCCTTCGCGACAGCCCCAAGTCCGTTCGCATCCGCAGGCTGGCCCTTGGCGAAACCGGCCTTCGCGGTCTCGTAATACTGCATCGACTCCTTCTTCGTCGCGAGCATGGTACTTGTCGTTTGCAGTGCCGCTTCGTAGTGCTTCTTATCCGCGGGAGTAAGTTCCTGCGTCAGGACCTGCTTTATGTGGACCTCCGCCTTCTCCCAATCCTCAGCCTTGAAAAGCCTCGTCCATTCGGTGTTGCTCTTCTGGGAAAAATCATTGTACCAGGCTACGCCCTTATTGAAGTCCGCCGTCACCCTGGCCCAGAGAGGATTCGTCGAGGACTGCCCCCCTGATTGGCCGCGCAGGATGTCCTGCATCTCGAGCATGGCCTTCTGCGCCGACCACACCTTCTTCTGCGCCATGAAGGCGTCGAACTCCTTCGCCTTCGCCTCGACCCCCGGCCAGACGGAGGCGTATTTCTTTGCCTCCTCAAGCTTCTTCTTCGCGTCGGCATCGGCGGGGTTGAGCTTTACGGCCTGCTCCAGGCGCTTCACCGCCTCCGTGAGGTCCGCTTTGTTAACGGCGTCCCATCCCATCTTCTTGAGTTCCTGAGAGAACTGGTTAAGGACCGGTTGGGCAAGTTTCGGGTCTGCCTGAGCCGCCGCCTCGGCAGCGGCGATCGCCTCATCGTATTTCTTCTGAGACCAGAGCTGTTTCGCGGAATCGAGCTTCTTTTTGGCCTCATCCTTCTTTTTCCCTGTCGAGATATCCGACATTGATATGGTTACGCTCAAGGATCCTGTGCCGCTGCCAAAGTCCGCGCCATCGGCGCTTTTCACGGCACAGGTCATCGTGTAGGAACCGGTCTTGCTGCATGTCACACCCGTATCTTTTGAAGAGGGTGCCGAGAGGGTACATCCCGCGGGCGCCACACTCCACTGGTAACGCAGTTGCTGGGCCGTTGCCGGGGTCACGGCCACGGCGAACTCCACCCGCTGGTGCTCGGCGACCTGACGGTCCGCCGGAACGAGTCCGACGCCCTCTTTCCATATCATCGGCGGCGGCCCCGCTATCTTCGGGCCTGTCACGGTGACGGTCGGTTTCTTCGCCGTCACGGTGATCTTTTCGAGGCCTATCTCCTCTCCACCGTCCCTGGCCTTCGCGTGGACGGTAACGGTCACCGGCTTGTCGTCCTTCGGCTTGTACGTGTAGGTCTTCTGATCCGGGCTTGCAGGGCCCGGGCTCTGCGCGCTGCCCGCTATCTCCCACCAGTAGGACACCGTCTGCCCGTCAAGCTTCGGCTCCTCGGTGAGGGTGATCTTCACCTCCTGTCCGACGAGCGGGTCCTGAGGCTGGGCCTTGAGGGTGAATTTCGGCTTCACCACCTGCATCATAATCCGTTCTGACTCTCCAACGGTCATCTTCCTGCCGTCCACCTGGCGCAGAACCACAACCCACACCGGTGTTGATCCCGGCTTCCCGAAGGATGCCGAATTACGCGACTGGGAACCGCCGGTTGTCTCGTACTTCGGGTTTTTGGCGTCACCGAAGAGCGCATCGGGGTTGTGCTCCCAGAGATACGTGAAGGACCCCGAGGCCGGCTTGTCGCCGGAGAAGACCTCCGCAAGGAACGTGGCCTTTCCTCCGACGGGTACACTGTTCTCCTTCGGGCTTTCCTTTGTGAGCTTCACTTTGAGGGCGGTGCACTGAATCGTGACAGAGTCGGAGGCGCTTTCGTCATCCTGGTCCGTTACGGTAACGCTTGCCGTGCAGGGCTTGCATTCCATGCTGTTCAGCACCTTCGCCTTTGCGTCTTTCGCGTCCTGGGCGCATCCTCCCCAGGTATACTTGTATCCGGCCGTTCCCTCGCTGGCCTCGGCGGTGAGTGTTACTATGTCGCCGAAATCGGCGGGGTTCTTCGATGCCTTGAGTTTTACCGTGAGGGGTTTCTTGTGTTTCTTGTTCTCTTCCCTTCTCATTTGATCGGCTTTATTCAGGTCATATGTCCCCTTGCCGTATGCCCCTTCCCAACAACCCTTGGCACAATCGTTGGGGGCGCCGAAGCCATGCCTCCTCGTGGCGCCAAATGCCCCGGCCCCACCGAAACAGGGACCGCTGCTCGGGGCCTCCGGTATGGACTTGCCCTCGGGATCCCACCATACGCCTATGTGCCCCGCCCAACCGCTGTAGCACCGGCAGAGACAATTATAGTACCTCGCGTCCAGTTCGGCTTTCGTCGGCGGCGGGGTACACCCCTGTTCGAGGCCCGGTTTGCTCTTTTCCACACATCCATAAGGCTTCTTCGCCGTAACGGTCCTTCTCTGCTTCTTTGTCGTCCTGTCGCATTCGCCCCAGGAGGAATATTCGTAGGTACATGAGGGAGGCGCCTTCTTTACGTCCGGAGGCGGCGTCTTCCTGACGTCCGGAGGCGGCTCCTTCCTTGCACCGGAGGAGGGATCGGCAGGCGGCGGTTCAGGTTTGCGTATGTCTTCCGGTTTCTTGTCCTCGGGGGGCAGTTCGACAACCACCGTCGTGCACCCCTTTCGAACCGCCTTTCCCGAGATGCCGTCTTCCGTGGACACGATGGGCAACCCGTCCACACGCCAGACGTACTCGACGGCTACGCATATCTCGTAGGTGCCGGGCGTATCGAGGGAAAGTTCCGCCGTGCCCCGGTTGTAGTTATTCGCGAAGGCCCTGCCGTTTGCGGTCCATATGTAGTCGCTGCCGGATTTCGGCTTTGCGTGGACACCGCCGAGGCACTTCGCCCTCTCCTCGATGTCCCTCCGGACTCCTGAGATACCGGCCGTATCCTCAGCGGACAGCCGCACCGTCCCCTTGTCCTTGAGCCGCGACGGGTTCGCGGTGACCCTGACGGGCTGTTCCTCCAATGCCTGCCTCAGGGCATCCGCCTCATTCACGATAAGCTGGCGGCTGTCGAGCCAGGTCTTCAGGACCGGTTGGAGACATTTGTTGACGAGGGCCTGCTGGACCCCTTCATCGTGCCTCGATTCGTAGTCGTCGTAGTGTTTCGATGCCGCCTTCGCGTGGCAGTTGAGGAGTTGGAACATGAAGGGCGGTATCAGTTCCTGGTTGAACCTGTGCCCCATCGCCAGACTATCCCTGAGGCCTTTCGAATCGTAGATCCTGCATGCGAGTTGCCTGTCGTCCTGAATCTGTTCGCAGCCTTTCTCCTCGATGTTCTGCTCCCTGCCGGGAACCGTGTACAGACCGGCGATAAGGTCCATGCAGTCCTGTCTGCCCACCACAGCTCCATAACCGTAGGAACTGACCCAGTCAACGAGAAGTTCTCCCGTCGTCATGAATATCACGCTGAAGAGCTGCGCGTAACCAAAGGTGGGGTTCACGAGGCCCACGATGGTCGCCGCCAGCCGGGCGCTCGCCTTCGCCGCCCCTTCCCTTTCTATGGCAGCGGGGAATTCCTTCAACTCCCACAGGGCCATGAGAGAGACGAACCAGTTCTTGTAGGCAAATTGTGCACCGCTCTTCAAGGTTGACAGCGCGCTTCCCGAGGCCTCTTCGAGTTTTACCCTTAAGGGGGCCCACTTGCCCTGACCCTCCAGTACCCCCTTCAGGAATGCCCGCTGCTTCACGGAATTCTTCGCCGCCATCAGGTCCAGGGCGGCGAGCTCGACGTTGGTCTTTTTCATGACCTCTCCGCCGAGCCTGTTGGCAAACTTCCTTGTCTTCGCAAGCATCGCCTTCGCATCGTCGGCGGATTCAAAAGCGAGTTTTATGGCATCGTCTATCTGGTTTTCCAGGACGTCAAGCTCTTTGACCGCGGCGCCCTCGGCGCTGACGCCACCCAGTTTCCTGGCACTCTTGAGGCGGTCCTTCGCCCGGGCAAGGTTCTTCTTCGCCGTGTCGAGCTTGCCCTCCTTCAAGGCCTTCTGGGCCTCGTTCAGGCTGTATTCCGCCGATTGGGTATACCCCTTGAGACTGGCTTCGCCGACCTCCTCGGCAATGTGCTCCGCTTCGGCAGTCGCCTTGTGGACCAGGCGGTATGAGTCGGAGCCTTCTTCGGCGATAAGCTCCGCCACCTGGACCCTCGTCCCCGTCTCGTATCCCTGGCGGATGAACTTGGTGGACGTCGTGTAGAGCCCTTCGGCAGCCTCCTCCCCTACCTCCAGGAGATTGGGGTAGTTGCCCATCTTCAGAAATTTGGCGATGGCCTGTTCGTTCTGTTCTATCCCCTTCAGGAGCTGTGCGGGGGGATAGAAATTGACGGACTTGAGGAGAAGCTGTATCTGGTCGGTGCTGTATCCCGCACTCTTCGCCATGGCGAATATCCTCTTCCTGAGGCGTCCCTGGAAATTCTTCCAGACCTCCCGGGCCCGCTCGGGCCCAACGTCGTCGAGCGATATGAAAAGCCTGGCGTCGTGATCCGACGGGTCAAGAAGATTCGTGAGGGGATTGCGGTAGTTCTCTCCCGATATCCATGATCCCTGTTTGACAACCTTTAAAAAGGGGTTGCCCATATCGACAAGCACGCCGTCCATCGCCTCGTTGACAAGCAGGGATGGCGGAACGGTGACGGCAGGAAGAAGCGCCGGCACGAGGAGAAATATAAAGGCCAGAAAATTGATTCTGAGAGATTTTGGAATGCGCATATGATCCCCTTCCTGAGTTGTCGGAATGTAGGCTGCCTGGTGAATCTTGAGGCCGGCTTGTCTGGCCCAAAGACAAAGTGACGGACACCCTGTGAGGATATCCTTTGCCTTTCAGGCAATATATCGGTGACTGGCTCATGTTGTCAACTTTATTATGCTAAAGTCTTCCAGTTGCCGATCCGCGAGGGGGACTTCTCTTTCGTTGACAAAATTTCGGGCTTGCGGTTATACTACGTGGTACACCATGGGCACGGCAAAGCCAAGTTCCGCCCATGCATCAGGCACAGCTGATCCGGGACAATTAAATACTGTCTAAGGATAGAACATTTTCAATCATACGGAGGTTCTCATGAGATCATTGCCTTCAATTTTCGCACTTCTTCTTGTCGCCATTTTTGTCGTATTCTCCGGCGGCGACGCCTTTGCGCAGAAGCAACAGCCGACAGGCGCAAAGGCCATCTTTGACAGCGGCGAAGGACCGGCGGTACGGATGTCCTCCGGGCCGGCGGTAAAGACCCCCACGCAGACAGCCGCAGCGCCTTCCAGGGAGAAATACGTGGGAATCTCCTACAAACTCGTTCTCCTTCGTGACGACGGCAGGTTCGATATCGTTCCCCGTTCAAGGACGTTTCGCTCCGGCGAACGGCTGAAGCTTCTCGTCAGGACCAACAAACCCGGTTATCTCACGATCATGAACATAGGGACCTCGGGAAACACAACGGTCCTTTGCAGCGAACAGGTCGAGGCCGGCTCCATGACGGAGATACCAAGGGGGGGCAATTTCAGATTCTCCGGAGCCCCCGGCACGGAAAAGCTCCTTATCATGCTTTCAGGCCAGCCAAACCCTATGGGGATGCCCTCACAGGGACAGACCATGGCGCAGGGACCGGCCGCTGTGCCTCCTCCGGGCGGCACCGATTCAGCGCTCCCTCCCCCGCCTCCTCCCGGTCAGGCTGACCTGGCAAACATCCCCCCGCCTCCTCCGCCGGGAGTCATGACGGCATCCCTCTCGGGCGGCAAGGACATCACCCTCGAAGATGGGAACAAGACGAGCTATTCCGTTATCTCTCCGAAGAACGGCTGGAAACCCGAGCCGAGGGGTAAAAAGGACATCGTCCTTGAATCCCGCGGTGGAGAAAACTTTGGTGTAGTGCCTGCGTCCTACATAGAGGACGGCAAGATCCTTACCCTCGAAATCAAGCTCAATCACCGATAAGGAGAGACGGATAAATGAAAAAGGAACGCGTTAGATTATTCGCCATGCTGCTCGCAGGGATATTCTTCCTCTCTTCCTGCGCGTCCATGCTGCCCAATCCCGATGATATAAAGACCGAGGAAGACCGCATCAGAGCGAGAAGTCAATGTATAGCCCTGCACACCGTTGGAGGAGCCCTCGGCGGCGCCCTTATCGGCGGACTGATCGGCGGCGACTGGAAGGGAGCCGCCATCGGCGGCGCCATCGGCGGCGGCATCGGCTTCGCCTATGCCTGGGGCAAGTGCCTTTCCCTGTACTCGACGTTGAAGAGCCAGCCCACGGCAGGCTACCAGGAAACGGCGAACAGGGTCGGCTACAACGAGTCTCAGGGAGCGGTCGTCAAGGTCCAGAACTTCAATGTAAGCCCTACATCGGTCGGACAGGGCGGGTCCGTCAAGCTCAACGGCTCTTATTATGTCATGGCGCCCCCGGACCGCAAGGAGATAAACGTCACGGAAACACGTATCGTCAAGTACTTCGACCCGTCGAAGAACGAATTCGTTGACCTGGGACAAGTCGATCAGCAGGTCACGGCAGCTCCGGGAACACGGATTGCGGACGGCAATTTCGACATCCCCAAGGACGTCCCCGAGGGCCGGTACAAGATCGCTTTTATTGTCAACGCCGAAGGTAAGTCCGATATGGTAGAGCGCGAGCTCACCGTCCGGAAAGCGACGGCTTTCGTGCCCGATATCAACAGCATCCACGGATATCGCGCCGAGACCGTGCTTGTCGTCGAAGAGGTCTCGATGCTTCGGGCCTCGGCACGCACGTCCGTCGTGAGGTAGGACATCATGAAATTGCGCAATTCACTTATATTAACCGCATTCCTCCTCCTCTTCTTCATTCTGGTTGGGAACCATGCGGTTCTGGCGAACACCACGCCGGTGACGGACGCGCATCTCAACAGTATCAATAACAGTTTCAAACAGAACAGGATAGTAAACGGGTTTGCCGAGCTCGATGCCTACGGTCGGGTCCGGCTCAAAGGGAGCTACGAGGATGACAAACAGGTCGACCTCGCCTTCTCCCTCGCCCAAACCGTTGTCGGCGTCAAATGGGTCTCGCCGGTAACACCGGACAACATAAAGGTAAAGGAATGGGAAAAGAGGATCGGGAGCATCTTCAGCCGCGCCCGCGTCCTCAAGGAAACAGGGTCCGAGGGGAGCCCGGGAGCCGTGAGGAACCGGTATGCCCTTGTTGTCGGCGTGGGACAGTTCAAATACGGCATCCAGACGCTGCAGTACACAGTGAAGGACGCATCGAGCTTTTACAGCTTCCTCGTGAACCCCCAGGGGGCTGCATTCCCCCGCGGCAACGTCTATTACCTTACCGACCAGACGGCGACACGGGACAACATTATGAAGTACCTCAACACGATTAAGAGCGCTGCCGGTCCCGACGACCTTGTGGTCATCTATATGAGCAGCCACGGCACCCCTCCCGACAAGTTCGGGGGTGTTCATATCGTCACCTACGACACCGAGGTGAAACCCCGGGAGCGCGTCTGGCACACTGCGGTGACGGAAAACATGCTCAAGGATTTTGTCGAGGGGTTACGGTCAAAACGGCTTGTCATGATCCTCGACACCTGTTACAGCAACGGTGCCTACAGGTCCATACCGGGCTTTCTGCCTCCCGGCGGCAAGTCTCTCGGGGCTGATGATGATGAAGGATACGGAATCTCAAAGGATCAGGGAAAACGACTCTTCGGATCGAAGGACATAGTGCTCGACGACGCGCCGAAAAAGGCCTCGGGAGCAGGCAAGGGCCTCGATCAGGACGGCTACGGCAAGGTGCTTC
>Ga0351930_1119_pt1 | contig 13969 bp, 14 predicted proteins | sample BONcelT113001E10_FD_205823 | JGI IMG/M metagenome (GOLD analysis project Ga0351930, IMG submission 205823) | Enriched cells from coal bed in the Powder River Basin, Montana, United States - BONCAT cells T11 rep2 HSBNCT.T11.300.1.E10 ...
TTTGGCGGTGGATGCCGTTATCAGGTCATATCGATCCGATTGCGCCCATCCTTGTTTGATCGTGTCGAACGTTTTAGGGTCGCTGTCGATGATGAGAATTTTTTCCATTTAACCCGCTTCGGGAGCTTTTTTTAAGATGTGCACGCCCGCTTGCAAAAAGACATTTTATGAAAGCATTAATACACGGCGCCGACAAGGAATATAGCGGAAATGCAATGGCCTGTCAATTTTTATCTGTTGCCGTCGAAACCCATGCCCATATTTTGGGGGTTTTGTCGGGGGGGGTGGGTCATTCGTGTTTTCCCGACTTTTTTTTCCCGGAAGGGCGCTGTTTGCATCCTCGCGTTTTTTTGCCTGACAGCCGTGATGCTGGAGTTTCCGGTAAGGGCTTTTGCCGATGAAGATACCGATGGTTTTTCCGAGGAACCCCTTGCTGAACCGGTGCTTCAAAATTCCGTCGGAGTGTTCGATCGGACTCAGGAGCGGATATCCGCGGGTGTCGTGAATTCGGCGAAAAAAATCGATTCCTTTTTCAAAGAGGAGACCTATCTGGTCGAGGAAAACACCTCCAGCCTGCGGATTCGGCTGGATACCGTCGTCACCGAGGGAGAAGGCGCGGAATTCAGCATCAACCCGACGTTGAGACTGGTGCTCCCTTATACGGAAAAAAAGCTCCATCTTGAAATCATGAGCAGTGCGGACAGGAATCTTGATATTTTATATGAAAAGACCCCCATGGCGCTAAAACAGTTTGATCAGACCAAAAAGGAATCGCCCACGGCCACCCTGCGCTATTTTTTTAGGGCCAGGGATGATCAGAGCATCAGCATGGTGGCGGGAACCCGGTCCGATGACGGCAACCTGGAATTTTACGTCGGCCCCCGGTATCGGGGCACTTTCGCCTATCAGCTCTGGAGTTTCCAGTTCATCGAGTGGTTGAGATGGACGTCGGATGATGGGATTGAGTCCATTACCGTGTTTGATGCGGATCGGGCGTTGACGGAAACATTGTTGATGCGGATCCGTCTTTTTGGCGACTGGTTTAATTCAAAGGACGAATTTTCCCACGGCATCCGCTTCCTCCTGTTCCAGCCCATCAGCAACAACAGGGCGCTGGCTTACGAATGGAACAATCTGCTGACTACTCGGCCGAATCACCGGATCGACGAAATCAATTTCCGGGTCAAGTACCGACAGCGGTTTTTGCGGGACTGGCTTTTTTTCGAGATGGCGCCGCAGATTGCATTTCCGGCGGATCGCGATTTTAAGGCAACCCCCGGTTTTCTGTTCAGGGTGGAGATCTTTTTCGGGTTCCAGGAATAACCGATCCGGATATCCGGTCCATTGGTTAAAAAAATAAATTCCTTGATTTTATCGCGGTTCATATTAAAATAAAAAAATTATGATTTTAAAGCAGTGGGGGCCGGTTTTGCCCCGTTGCCGGACATCAACTGTCGTGCATAACCGCGCGGCGCCGCATTTACATGACTTTAATCAACAGGGGGGACGCATGAAAAGAATCGGTTACGGTATCATCGGCGTTATTTTTATCCTGATGCTGTGTATGGCCGGCGGCGGCAGCGCCGCGGCTTCATCCCATGAAGCGGCTGATGCGCCTGCCAAACAGGCGAAACCTTCCATTGTGCTTTCCTACAGCATTTTTTTCCCACCCACCCATGCCCAGTGCATTGCGGGTACCCAGTGGGCCGAGGAAATCGAAAAACGGTCCAATGGATATGTCAAGATCAATGTATTTCCCGGCGGCACCTTGACGGCCGCCCCTGATTGCTACGATGGCGTTATCCAGGGAATTTCCGATATCGGCATGTCCTGCTTTGCCTATACCCGCGGACGGTTCCCGGTGATGGAAGCGCTGGATCTGCCTTTGGGTTATCCCAGCGGCATGGTCGCCACCAGAGCGGCAAACGATTTTTACGATGCGGTCAAACCCAAAGAACTCGATGATATCAAGCTGCTCTATATCCATGCCCACGGCCCGGGACTGCTCCATACCAAAAAGCCGGTGCAGAACCTGGAGGAACTCAAGGGGATGAAAATCCGTTCCACCGGGCTCAGCGCCAAGGTGGTGGAAGCCCTTGGCGGCGTGGCGGTTGCCATGCCCCAGCCCGGAACATATGAAGCCCTTCAGAAAGGCGTTGTGGACGGCACATTCGCGCCCATCGAGACATTGAAAGGCTGGAAACAGGGAGAGGTCATCAAAGCCACCACGGAATGCACCAGCATCGGATATACCACGGCCATGTTTGTTGTGATGAACAAGGGTAAGTGGAACCAGTTGCCTGAAAACATTCAGAAGATTTTTAAGGAAGTCAGCGGGGAATACATTGACGTCCATGGCCGCGTCTGGGATGAGGCCGACGCCGAAGGCCGGGAATTCACTCTGGAGCTGGGCAACGCCATCGTTCCTCTGACCGATGAGGAAAATGCCCGGTGGAAAGCGGCGGTGGCCCCCGTCATCGGCGATTATGTCAAAGAGGTAAGCGAAAAAGGGATCGACGGCGCGGCAAATGTTACTACGCTAAGGGATGTGATCGGCAAATACGATCAATAACCCGACGTTGTTATCGGTTTGTTGAGGCGGCTGACCCGGTATGTTCTTCCGGCGGCCGCCTTTGCATATCAAAAGGGAATCCGGATGATATCCTTTCTGCGCATCGAAAGATTCGTTTTCGGCCTTTCGGAAAAAGTGAACTGGATTGCCGCGGCCGCGTTGGCTTTTATTATGCTGCTGACGGTGGCGGACGTGTTTATGCGGTTTTTCGGGCGCCCCATTCCCGGGACCTATGAACTCGTCGGTTTCGTGGGGTCGATGATTATCTCGTTTGCGCTGCCCTACACCTCGGTCCAGAAGGGTCATATCGCCGTGGAATTTCTCACCCAGAAGCTTCCCTGGCTGGCACGGGTGATCGTCAACGTCGTCAATGCGCTTATTTCCATGATTTTTTTCAGTGTCGTTGCCTGGCAGTGCATGCTGTATGGCCGTATTCTCAAAGCGGCCGGCGAAGTCTCTCTGACGCTGCAGATGAAGACCTATCCTTTTGTCTATGGCGTGGCATTCGGCTGCGCCATGCTCAGTCTGGTGCTGCTCATCGAGTTGTTGAGGCAGTTGAGAGGAGCTGAAATCGAATGACTCCGACAACCATCGGCATTATCGGCATCATCGCGTTGTTTGTCCTGATTTTTTCAAGGATGCCGGTGGGCTTTCTGATGGCCCTGATCGGTTTTGCGGGATTCGGATACATTGTCTCCTTTGATGCTTCCCTCAGCCTGCTGGCAAGGGATTTTTTTTCCGTTTTCAACTCCTATAATCTGACCGTCATTCCCCTTTTTGTGCTCATGGGCCAACTGGCCTTTCATTCGGGCATCTCTTCCCGGCTTTTTGATACGGCTTACAAGTTCATCGGGCACCTTCCCGGCGGGCTGGCCATTGCCACCATCGGGGCATGCGCGGCGTTTGCGGCCATCTGCGGATCAACCAATGCCACCGCGGCCACCATGGCCGCGGCCACGCTTCCCGAGATGAAGCGTTACAACTACAAGCCGGAACTGGCGACCGGCGTTGTGGCCGCGGGCGGCAGCCTCGGCATTCTCATCCCGCCTTCGGTTATTTTCATTATCTACGGCATCCTGACGGAGCAGTCCATCGGCAAGCTTTTCATGGCCGGCATCCTTCCCGGCATCCTGCTGACGTTGATGTTTGTCGCCACCATTCTGATCTGGGCCACCCTGCGGCCGGAGCTCGGACCCAAAGGGCCAAGGTTCACGTTAAAGGAAAAGATCGCCTCTCTTTCGGGCGTCATTGAGACGATTATCATTTTTATAGCGGTCATGGGCGGGCTTTTCGGGGGGATCTTCACCCCCACGGAGGCGGGCGCGATAGGGGCCTTTGCCACGCTGATGGTGGCCGTGGTCCGGCGCACTATCAACTGGAGCGGGTTTTCACAGGCATTGTTTGAAACCACCCGGATCACCTGCATGATCCTGGTGATCGTGGCCGGGGCCACGATTTTCGGCAAATTCCTTGCGGTTTCCCGGATCCCCTACGATATCGCCAACTGGGTGGCGGCGTTCAACCTGCCGCCGGCGGTCATCATGGGGTTTATCATCCTGGTCTATCTGGCGGGTGGTTGCTTTATCGACTCCCTGGCCCTGATCATGCTCACCATTCCGATCTTTTTCCCGGTGGTGGTGGGATTCGGGTATGATCCCATCTGGTTCGGCGTTGTCATTGTCATGGTGACCCAGATCGGGGTGATCACGCCGCCGGTGGGGGTCAATGTCTATGTGGTCAGCGGCGTGGCCCGGGACGTGCCCTTAAGCGTCATCTTCCGGGGGGTCGTTCCCCTGCTCATCGCCCTGATCATCGCCACCCTTCTGCTGATCCCGTTTCCCCAGATCGCGCTTTATCTTCCCTCGCTTCTGTAGTTCCTCTTGTATCAATACTTCATGTAGTGGAACGGCTCGATGGTGGCCAGGGCTTCAGTGCTCAATGTTTTGAACTTGTGCGCCTTGAGGATTTTATCGGTTCCTTCCGAATCGGAGACGTCAACGACGAAAACCGCGGTTTTGTTGCTTTCAAGAACGAATCCATAGGCATTTTCAATATTGATGCCTTCGGCGGCCAGCAACTGGACCAGTTTGTCCATGCCGCCGGGCTTGTCGTCGATAATTACGGCGACCACTTCCCGCAGATCCGCCTGCAATCCTTCCCGGGTCAATACTTTCTGGGCCAGTTTGGGATCATCCACCAGGATGTTGAAAAATCCCCTGTCGCCGAAAGAGGAGATGGTGATGGCCCGGATATTGATTTTTTCCCTCGTGAGAATGCCGGATACCCTGGCAAGTTTTCCCGGTGTGTTTTCCGTCGGGACCGTAACCTGATATGCGATCATCGTTTACCTGCCTTTTAAGAAATTATTTTTACATGTCAGACCGGGTTACGGCCTGCGTTTGAACGGGATTTTTATGAAAACGGGATGATTCTATTATACGCGAATAGTTGCGAGGAAAGTCAAGGTGATTTTCTTTTCTTATATTACGCATCCAGCACCTCGCGCACTTTTGCCGCAAGGGCTTTTACGGAAAGCGGCTTCTGGATAAAAAACACGCCCGCATCCAGCAAACCGCGATGGGCGATGACGTCGTTGGTGTATCCGGACATGTAGAGCACCCGGATGTGGGGGAACCGCCCGGATATCTGTTTAATCATATCTTTTCCGCTCATGCCGGGCATGACGACATCGGTCAGAAGGAGATGAATCGCTCCGGCGTGCCGGTCAAGAAGGGAGAGGGCCGCATCTCCGTTTTCAGCGGCCAGAACCTTGTATCCCTGATTCTGGAGAATGATTCTGGCAAGATCCCGGACCATTTCGTTGTCTTCCACCAGCAGGATCGTTTCCGTACCATTCAGACTTTCCGGCATGGGAGAAGCCGGCTTCCGCAGCACATCCGTTTCCTCTGATATCGGTAGATAGATTTTGAAGATGCTGCCCTGGCCCGGTTCGCTATAAACCCAGATGGTTCCCCCATGCTGCTTGATGATGCCGTAGGAAGTGGCCAGGCCCAGGCCGGTGCCTTTCTCCTTGTCCTTGGTGGTAAAAAAAGGTTCAAATATGCGAGAAAGCGTTTCTTGATCCATGCCGTGGCCCGTATCGCTGAATCCGATCATGGCATAACCGCCGGAAGCGACCTCGGGCGGCGCGTCCTCATGGATGAGATCGGAATCGGCAAATGCCGTTTCAATTATCAATGTTCCGCCGTTGCCCATGGCATCGCGGGCGTTTACCGCCAGGTTCATCAACACCTGCTCTAGTTGCGTGATGTCGGCCCGCACCGGAAGGGGTTCGGCGGTCAGTGTTAGTTCGAGTTGAATATGTTCACCGATTAATCGGCGAAGCAGTTTTTCAAATCCCGTCACCACATTGTTGAGGTCCATGATCCTGGTTTCAAGAACCTGCTTCCGGCCGAAAGCCAGAAGCTGCCGGGTAAGCGCCCTTGCCCGGATGCCCGCCTGATAAATCTGTTCGAGCGGTTCGCGGTGCGGATGTTCCCGGTCCAGATCTTCCAATATGATTTCCCCATATCCGAGAATAATAGACAGCAGATTATTGAAATCATGGGCCACCCCGCCGGCCAGCCGGCCGATGGATTCCATTCTCTGTGCCTGCTGCAATTGTTCGGTCAGGCGCGCTTTTTCTTTTTCGGCGATTTTTCGTTCGGTGACGTCCCGCGCGATCCCCCGAAAACCGATTGGTTTGCCGTCAGGGTCCCGGATCAGGGAAACGGAAGTATCAACATGACATTTTGTCCCGTCCTTTTTAATCAGCTCCCAGTCAAGGGCCCGGTAGGGCTCTCCGGTGGAATAAACATGATTAAATGTCTGAAAAACTTTCCGGGCGTTTTCCTGATCCATATAGTCCTGGCTATTCATACCCGTCATTTCGGATGCGGAATAGTCGATGATCCGGCACATGGACCGGTTAAAAAAAACAAAATTGCCTTTTAAATCCACCTCATAATAGCCGTCTTCGATACTGCGCAATATGGTTTTGTATTTCTCCTCGCTTTGCCGCAGTATTTCTTCGGCCTTCTGCCGGGTCCGGACTTCGTTTTCCAGTTGCAGCATTTTCTGTTCAAGTTTTCTCACCAGTCGCTCATTGTAGAGCTTGAGGACTTCTTCTTCCCGGGGTTGCGCTTGCGCCGGCGGAGAAACAACACTTCGATCAGCGGCCGCTGTGACGTCGCGCACCGCGTCCATGAAGACATCCGGTTCACAAGGTTTGACAATAAAGCGATCGGCGCCGATTTTGAGGGCAAATGCTTCGTCCTGGGGACCGGTGTAGGTTGCGGTGTAGATGATAAACGGAATCTGCCGCAGGGTTTCATCCATCCTGACTTTCCGGCACAACTCAAAACCGTCCATAACGGGCATGAGAATATCGCTGATGATCAGATCCGCCCCGCCGGATTTGAGCTTTTCAAGCGCTTCCTCGCCGTTGCATGCCGCGGTCACGTCATGCCCGTTTCCCGTGAGCAATGCTTCCAGCAGATACCGGTTTTCTTCCTGGTCGTCAACAATGAGAACGTTCATCTATTTCTCCTCGGGGCTTCGGCTTTCCGGCAGATAGTGGCTGATCTCGGTTACAAAGGTTTCCGGGTTGATGGGTTTTTCGATATAGCCGGTGGCGCCGGCCGCCAGAATCCGCTCCCGATCCCCCACCATCGCATAGGAGGTCACCGCGATGATGGGAACGCCCGAAAGATCCTCATGTTTTTTCAGTTCCTCGGCCACGGCGTACCCGTCCATTTCGGGGAGCTGAATGTCTAACAGGATGGCCAGCGGCTTGCTGCTTAGGGCCATTTCAACGCCTTTTTTGCCGGTATTTGCGCCGATGACGCTGAAACCGTTTTTTTCCAGCAGGAAGCGCATTAAATAAAAATTCTGTTCGTTGTCTTCAATAATCAGCAGCGGTTTATTCATGGCATATCTCCCGGTTGTCGCGGAAAACGTATGGTAAAGGTGCTGCCTTTCCCCCATTGGCTTTCCACATGGATGGCGCCGCCCATCAGATCCATGAGTTTCTTGCAGATGGAAAGCCCGAGGCCGGTACCCTCATGCTTTCTTGAAAGGCCGGCATCGATCTGGTGGAACGGCTGAAAGAGTTCGGCAACCTCTTCGGGCCGCATGCCGATGCCGGTATCGGCGATTGATATTAGGCAATGATCATCAATAATGCGGCAGGAAATGCGAACATGCCCTTTTTCTGTGAATTTAACGGCATTGTTGAGCAGGTTCAAAATGACCTGTTCAAGACGGCGCTGATCCGCGGTGACCATTCCGATATCATTCGGGATATCGAGTTGCAGTTCGATCCCCTTTTTTTGGGCCAGCGGGGAAACCAGGGCCGCGGTTTTTTCAATGGATGGCCGCAAGGGAAAAGATGATCTGGAAATCTCGAGTTGTCCGGCTTCTATTTTGGAGATATCCAGCACGTCATTGATTAATGCCAGCAGGTGGCGGGCGCTGTTTTGCACCATGGACATCTGCTTGTGCTGTTCCGTGTTCAAAGGGCCGGCCAGCCCTTGAAGCATGATGCCGGTAAAGCCGATGATGGAATTAAGCGGGGTCCGCAATTCATGAGACATGGTGGCCAGAAAGGCGGACTTGATGCGATCCGCGGCCTGGGCTTTTTCCATGGCCGCGGCCAGGGCCTCGGTGCGTTCGGTGATGCGCTGTTCCATTTCCTGGTTGATCCGGCGCAGTTCCCGGGTGCGGGCGTTTACCTGATGTTTAAGTACGGCGCCGCCGAAAAGGCTCAGAAGCAGGGTGCCGCCTGTCGTCAGACCGAGGATGAAAAGCCATGTCGGCATCTTGAACCGGACGTCTTCGGATGTCCATCGCTTCAATGACGCATAATAGACGGATCGGGGATCTTTTTTTATCTCCATGAGGTGGCGATCAATGGCGGCCAGCAAAAGCGAGGGATCTTTTTCCGGCGCGGTAAAGAAGATGTTTAGCGGGTTGGATGACCGGTTTTTCGGGGCCGCGAAAAAAAGATCGGAAGGTTCGAAAACCACTGCCGTATCGACGAGTCCGGATTTTTTTGCGTGCATTAATCCATAAAAACGGTTTGTGATGGCGGCATCGGCTTCATCACGGGCGACCATCTCGAACATGGTCTGATAGTCGGAAACGGAAATAAGCGTGATCTCCATTCCAAAGCTCTGGCTGAGCCGGACAAACGCCTCCTCTTGGACTGAACGTTCCAGGACAAGAATCCGTTTACCGTTTAGATCCAGCAGGGATTGGATTTTGCTGCCTTTGGGCGCGTATACCTGAAACCAGGAAGACAGAACCGGCACGTTATGGAACGCGTATATTTTCTCACGTTCCGAAGTAAGCGCCACATCGGGCATGAGATCGATTTCCCCTTTTTGCAATCGATCCAGGCCCTCGGCCCAGGTTCCCTGTAAATAACGCAGGCGCCATCCTTCGGCTTTGGCGATGTGTTCAATAATATCAATAAAGATGCCGGCCGGCTGCCCGGATGCGGCGGTAAAAATCTTGGGCGCGTTCTCATAGACGCCCACGGTTACGATCCGGTCCTCGGCAAAGGCGGGAAGCGGCAATAAAGAATGGCAGGTCAACCAGATGATCAGCAGGCCCGACAGGAATCGTCCATAATAAGCCGTGTTCGCAACCTTCATGATAACCACCTTCTTTAGGACGACATCTTAAAACCTGGATGGGAGCGGATCTACATATTGGCATTATATATCATAATTGATTTTATGCCAAACGGATTCCGCGGCTAACAATGGATCGTATGGCGGGGTTTACCCTCTTGATGGCATTAAATTACACCACCTTGTTGCGCAGCACGCCGATGCCTTCCACTTCCAGTTCCACCAGGTCGCCGGCTTTGAGAAATTTGCCCATCTCCAGGCCGCAGCCCCGGCCCTGGGCGCCGGAGCAGGTGCCTGAGCCGATGAATTCGCCGGGATACAGGGTTTCCGATTGGGAAATGTAGGAGATGATATCTTCGAAACTCCAGTACATATCGGCTGATGTGCCCCGGGACCATTCCTCCTTGTTGATCCGGGCCGTCATGGTGAGATTGTAGGGGTCGGGGATTTCATCCGGGGTTACCAGGCAGGGGCCCATGGCGTTGCCCGTGTCAAAATCCTTGCCTTTGGAGGGGCCGAGGCGTCCGGCGATTTCTTTCATCTGGATGTCCCGTGCGGAAAAATCATTGAAGACGGTGTATCCGCCGATATAGTCCCGGGCCTTTTCTTTGGGGATGTCCACGCCGGTGTTGCCGATGAAAATCCCCCATTCCAGTTCATAGTCAAACTGTCGGGTATAGGCGGGTATCCGCACGTCCGCGTCCGGCCCCACCACGGAAAACCGGTTGCTCTTGTAATAAATCGGCCGCTCGTACCATGCCTTGTTGATGCGATGGGCCAGGGATTTTCCGGGTCCGAGGCGTTTTTCCAGCCACTCGTCCACGGGCGCGAGTTTTTTTAAGCCCACGGCCCGGATGGTGTTGATGATGTGTTGTTCGAAAGCCATGCAGTCTCTGATCGATTCGGGTCGGGGAACCGGCGCCAGCAGGCGGACCTCGTCAACGCTGATAACAGCATCCGGCGGGTTCTGGCCGACCGCGTAATCGATTACCGCCAGGCCCTGTTCTCGGGCCTCCGGGCCGCCGTTTAAAAAGGCGAGCATGTCCGTGAAAAAGGGGGATGGCGCTCCGGTCATGGCCGCGGCCCCGGCCTGCAGCACAATGATATTCCGGCCGTCGTCGGTCAAGGCGCCGATTTTGGGCAAATCGTCTTTTTGATCAAAGGTCACCAGCTTCATGGGCGTCTCTCCTTTTGTTTTCGCATAACAGCGGGCTGGGCATCCGGCAGTTGATGGGCCAGTAGAGCCTGCTTCCGCAGGATATTGGTCAGCTCCGGCTTTTTGGGATGATCGGTTCTGCCTTGCAGATGCCGATACAGGGTGTGGACGTTGGTCATCATGCGCTCCGGCGAGTTCCAGGCCGCAAAAGGGCTGCGGGCAAATTCATCGCCCAGCACGATATCTTTGGCCGCCTCGGCTGCCGATAATCCGGCGTCAAAACGCCGCCGCGTTTCCGCGTCCGCAAATTCCCAGTAAGCTTTTACCTGTCGCACGCCGTCTTTGTCCGTAACAGGGCCATGGCCGGGAACAATGACATCCACATCCATGTCTATAATCAGATCCAGGGCCGCCAGCCAGTTGGTCAGGGGTCCGGCCCAGATCACCGGCGTGGATTCCACAAAAAGAATATCGCCGGTAAACAGCGTCTTTGCGTCCGGGATATGCACGATGAGGTCTCCCCGGGTGTGGGCCGGTCCCACTTCCATGAGTTCCACCGGCCGGCCGCCGACATCCATGTGCATGCGGCCAGTAAACGCGCGGGTCGGCGGGGTGAGGGCAAGGTCGTGAAAATCATAGGGGGCCGCCATGTTTTTAAACCAGTGGCCCACTTTGTCGGCATTAAATAGCGGAATCCAGCGCAGCAATTTTCCGGTTTTTTCCAGCAGCAGCATGGATTTGGGATGAACCGACGAGAGTTCGTCGATGCAGGCCCGGGTGGCGATGATCTCGGCGCCGGCCACCAGCTCGTTGCCCCACCAGTGGTCCCCGTCGGCATGGGTGGTGACAACGGTGTTGATGGGCGCATCTATGGTCAGGGGCGCCATGGCGTCCAGCATGGCCCGGGTGTATTTCAGGTCCCACAGGGTATCCACCAGCAGAGATGCGCCGTCGCCCACAACAAGCCCGGCATTGGATTCGCCCCATGAGCCGTTGGGCGTCATCCAGGCGTACACTCCGGACTTCAGCTCATAGAGCCCTTCGGCGTATTTGGGTATTTCACCAAAGCGGGTCCGCTGCGCGCCGGTGGCGGTGATGAGTTTCAATTGCTCCATCAGGGTCGCCCTCCTGTGATGAGAATGGGTGTGAGCAGGATTTATGAATTATCGTCCGATTCTGAGGATAAGGAATTCCCGGCCCAGCAGGGCATAGATCATCCCGTAGTCGCCGGCGCGGTACTTGCGAAGCCCGGCAAACTGACCCTTGAGCAGTAAATTGGGTTCAGGCTGCTCGATCAGTTCCGTCTCAATGAGGTCAAGGATTCGTTTTGCCTCGGGCTTCGATAGCTTCTTGAGGTCGCGGTGGACCGACTTTTTGTAGACGATATTATAAGCCAAGAGACTTCCTCATCTCTTTGGCTGAAATAACCTCACCCCCCTTGTCGTAGAGTCGGTCAAGGGCGATCTGGAGATCCGCGAAATCCTCGATATAGGACTCCAGGGCCTTCTGAATGATAAAAGAGCGGGATCTTTCGGTCTCTTTGGCGATGCTGTCCAATTGGCCGGCAAGATTTTTGGGAAGTCGTACTGATATCACTGTGCTCATGCCGCACCTCCTGTCATTTATGTCTCACAATGTATGCGGAAATGCCTATTTTGTCCAGTCCATTTTTGAAATCTGTTTTATTCCGGCGTTTTAATGACAACAGGGGTTTAATGGTCAGCAGGAAAAGCAGGCGTTATTCAGTTGCTTGATTTAAATGTTTTTTGTGGATATTTTAAGGCAAGAAGAAATTTGACGTCTACACCAAGCCGTTTGCGGAAAATAAGAAGGGAGACACCGTGCCATGGGAAAAAACAAAATACCCACCGTCCATTTCGGAACAACCGGGCAAATGGTCACCCGTGTGGGACTGGGCGGCGAAGGGGTTCTCAGAACCACCGGAAAAATCAAAGAAGCCCACAGGACAATCCGTTCGGCTATCGCCGAAGGCATCACCTATTATGACAGCGCACGCGTTTATTCGGACAGCGAGGTTTATTACGGCGGAATATGGAAGCAGGACCCGCAAACAAGAAGCCGCATGTTTCAAACCAGCAAATCGGCAAGCAGGGATAAGCTCGGCGCGCGAAAAGACCTCGATGAAACCCTGCAGCGGCTTCACGTCGATTATCTTGATCTCTGGCAGATCCATGATGTTCGAACCGTTGAGGAATTGTCCGTGATATCGGGCCCCCGGGGGGCGCTTGAAGCCTTTATGGAGGCTAAAAAAGAAGGCAAAATACGGTTTATCGGGGTTACCGGACACCATGACCCTGACGTTCTTGCCCAGGCGGTTAAAGAATTGCCCGTGGATTCCGTCATGATGCCGGTCAATCCCGTTGAGGAGGTGCTGGGCGGTTTTCTGACCAGAACGCTCCCGGCAGCTCTGGATAAAGGAATCGCCGTCATCGGCATGAAAATTTTCGGGGCCGGGCATTACATTGCGCCGCATCTCGGCGTGACCCCTGAATTGCTATTGCGTTATGCCTTAAGTAAACCGATAACCGTTGCCATCGCCGGCTGTTCAAGCGCGTCCGAAGTCGAAACCCTGGCCGCCGCCGGGCGCCTCGATCAGCCGCTTGGCAAGACGGAACTGCGGAAGCTCATGGCGCCCTTCAAGGAAGATGCCCGGCGGCTTGCGTTTTACCGCGGCCACATATGAATCAACAACTTAATACCTCCGGCAAGGACGTTCTCTTCGCGGGGTATAAGGCGCATAGGGCACGCGGTAACGATCGTCATATCCATATTGTCGGTAACGGGTATCACTGCCCGGAAGATATCTATGATATATCGGCGCGTCGCAAGGTCTGCGTTTCTGACAGCCTGTAAATTGAGCAGATGGCGGCATCGGTCTGGCGGGTTGGCGGAGCCGGTAATAATAATCATACCCTTTATATCGTTGGCTGCTGTCATATTTTTGGTAAATACCGCCCGCAAAGGCCATCGCGGGGAAAATCAGCAATGCAATACAACATGTTATCCATTTCATGGCGCCCTCCTCGGGATCCGGTCCGCCGCCCTGGTTGCCAGGACGGCCATTGATGTTAACGATAATTTCCGCAGACCCGTTCTTCCACATAGTATCCCGGCGTTCTTTCCAGCATGATATGCTGCCCCGGAACCCATCTGCCATATTCATAATGGCCTGGATTCCATACCTTTTCATATACCGGAGGAACCCATACCTGCCGTGGCTCGCAATATCGTTGACTGTGGCTCGGAGGAGCGGGCTGATAATAAGTGTGGCGTTCGACGACCGTCACACGCTCCGGCTGGTAGCTCTTGATAATCGCGTTTCCCACTATGGCGGCACCCACGCCGATAGCCACGCCTTCCCACCGATGCCGTTCCTTGCTGCCGGCAAAAGCCGGATCGGCCGCAAAAGAAAGACAAAAAATCATCGCTGTCAATATAATCAATATTTTTTTCATTTTCGCCTCCCGATCATTATATTTTTTGTTTCAATCCGGTTATAAAAATTCCGGTTCGGGTTTCAGATAACAGCACGGGCAGTGTTTTCATTTCCGCCGTCCTGACCATTAAGTCGTTTTTGCTTTATCA
>Ga0351930_1120_pt1 | contig 13772 bp, 12 predicted proteins | sample BONcelT113001E10_FD_205823 | JGI IMG/M metagenome (GOLD analysis project Ga0351930, IMG submission 205823) | Enriched cells from coal bed in the Powder River Basin, Montana, United States - BONCAT cells T11 rep2 HSBNCT.T11.300.1.E10 ...
GCGGCCAGGTGGATGGCGTGGACGCGTTCGGGGGGGATGCCCAGGTGGGCGACGATATCGCGCTTCGACGCCGCCGAATCGGTCAGGACCGCGGCCGCGCGGCGGGCGGTGCGGCTGACGAGCGCGGTGTACGCGCGTTGGAGCGGCCCGCCGCGGTAGAGTGGCAGCAGCAGCGGGATCAGGTCATGGACCGTGACGACGACCGGGCAGGGCGACCAGATCGGCGCGCCCCAGTACGGCACGAACGCGACATCCGCGCGGAGCCGGTGGCAGGCGAGCGGAAAAGCAAGCTGCTCGAACCAGAGCTTGGCGAACTGAGGCGTGAAACGTGAAACGTGAAACGTCAAACGTGATGCGTAGTGCGTAGTGCGTGGTGCGTGGCGTGATTCGCTGATTCGTTGATTCACTGATTCGTTGGTTTGCTGATTTGCTGATTTGCTATTTGCTATTTGCGGCCGCACCACGACGAACTCGTGCTCGTCTCCAACGCGCGGCAACCACGCCAGCAGCGCGTCCAGGTATTGGCCGCTGCCGGTGGTGGGTTGATCGGTGAACCAGCCGTTGATGACGATGCGCATAGGCCAAATCGCAAATCACAAATTGCAAATCGCAGGGAGACGACTGATGACTGACGACTAAAGACTGAGAACTGATAACAGCATAGTACAAATCGCAGAATATGTCAACCGCGATTGAAGGGGTCGGTGTGCTTCAGTTTGGGGGCGCGCGTCATTGCGAGCGGAGTCCGGCGTCCTGAGCGGAGTGCAACGGAGTCGAAGGATCGCCGGACGGAGCGAAGCAATCCCCTCCTTTGGGGGAGATTGCTTCGTCCTAAAGGACTGGCCGAAAGGCCGTGCGCAATCGCAAACGATGCTCCTCGCAATGACTGCCCCAGGATTGAAACGCACCCTGGAGGGGTGGCCGCGTGGCCGGTGTGCCCGCGTTTGGCCTGCCGCACACGTATGTTATAATCACATCGTACATTGAACATCGTACATCGAACATCCTTTTTGGGAGCCAACCTTGTCCGGCCTATTCGATCCCGTCACCCTGCTTGCCCTGGCCGTCATCCTGCTGGTCAGCTTCCCGGTGCATGAGTTTGCGCACGCCTGGGTGGCCTACCGGCTGGGGGATGACACGGCCGCGCGGCAGGGCCGGCTGTCGCTGAATCCGCTCCGCCACCTCGATCCGTTCGGCGCGCTCATCCTGATCGCCACGCAGGCGTTCGGCTGGGCCAAGCCGGTGCCGGTCGCGCCGTGGCGGTTGCGCTATGGCCCGCGCGTGGGCCATGCGTTGGTGTCGGCCGCGGGGCCGGCCAGCAACCTGCTGATGGCCGCCGCGGTCGCGCTCCTGTGGCGCTCCGGGCTGCTCCAACATCAGCCGTTCAACCTGGATCTGGCCGTCATCCTGCTCGTCTCGATCAACGTCGGCCTGGCGCTCTTCAACCTGATCCCGCTGGGGCCGCTGGATGGCTTCGCCGTGCTGAGCGGGGTCGTGGACGCATCGACGGCCCGCAAGCTGGAACCGCTCCAGACTTACGGGTTTTACATCTTGATGGGCCTTTTCATGCTCGGTTATGTCGCGCCGCAGCTCGATATCCTGAGGTTGGTGTTGGGCCAGGGGATGCGCGTGGTCACGCGGCTGCTGCTTGGGCTGTGAGCACCGGCCGGCCGCGGCGCGCGCGCTATCGCGTGCGCCAGTTTGTGGGGGCGTTGGCGGCGGCGCGCAGGCCGTTGACCGCGGCCGAGGTGGCCCTGGCTCGTTGCCATCTGCCTCCGGCGGCGTGGCCCCTGTTCGACGCGATGGCGCGCGCCGATCAGCGCCACAGCCTGCGGGTGATGGCGGCGCTCCAGGCGCGCGGACAGACGCAGTCCGCGCTGTTGCAGGCCGCGCTGCTCCATGATTGCGCCAAGGCCGCGGGCGGGGTGCGGCTGTGGCAGCGGGTGGCGAAAGTGCTGCTGGGGGCGTTCTGGCCGGCGGTTCTGGCCCGCCTGGCAGCCGAGCCTGCGCCGGCGCAACCCGCGTGGCGCGCGGGCCTGTGGGCGCACCTGCATCACCCGGCGCGCGGGGCCGAGCTGGCTGCGGCGGCCGGCTGCGATCCGGTGGCCGTGGCCTTGATCCGGTGCCACGAGACGCCGCCGGGGCCTGGAGATTTGCAGGCCGATCAGTTGCTGCGGGCCTTACAGTCCGCCGACGATGGTCATTGATAGAATTTGCGCAGCGTGGACGGAGGTAGCCACGAATTACACTAATTCTCACGAATTCTCAGGTCTTTTCGTGCTAATTCGTGAAATTCGTGGCCGAGAATCGGGCTGACGGCGTAACTGCTGTCATTGACGGAAGGCAGAGAGCACATGGCAGAAAAACTACAAATCACCATCATCGGCCTGGGGATGATCGGCGCGTCGGCCGGGCTGGCGCTGCGCCGCTACCAGGAAAAGGTGCTGATCGTCGGGCACGATCCCGACCCGGCCCGCGCGGGCAAGGCCAAGCAGATGGGCGCGGTGGATCGCACCGAGTGGAACCTGATCAACGCCGTGACCAAGGCCGACCGGGTCTTGCTGGCCCTGCAGGCCGGCGCGCTGCGCGAGACGCTCGAGATCATCGGCCCAGAGTTAAAATCCGGCTGCTTGATCGTGGACACGGCCGATGTCAAGGCGCCGGTGCTGGAATGGGCGGCCAAACATCTGCCGGAGAGCGTGAGCTTCGTCGGCGGCCATCCCATCGTACTGGCCGAGAACCTGGATACGGCCAGCGCCCGCGCCGACCTGTTCGACAAGAAGCTCTTTTGCCTGATGCCGAGCGCGCGGTCGAGCGATCGCGCGCTCAACCTGGCGGTGGATCTGGCGAATGCGATGGGCGCGCAGCCGTTCTTCATGGATCCGGTCGAGCACGATGGCCTGGCCGCGGCGGTTTCGCACCTGCCCCTGGTGATGGCCGGTGCGCTGATGTCCATTGTCAGCAGCAGTTCCGGCTGGGGCGACATGCGCAAGCTGGCCGGCAGCCAGTTTTACTCTGGCACGTGGCTGGCCGAGGACGATCCGAAGGGCGCGGCCGGCACCTGCCTGGTGAATGACAAGTACCTGACGCACTGGATTGACCGGCTGATTGACGAGCTGGAACTGTGGAAAGAGCAAATCGCCGCGGGCGCGCAGGATGATCTGGCGAAGAAGCTCGAGGCGGGGCAGAACGCAACGAGCGCCTGGGTGCGCGCGCAGGCGCAAGGCAACTGGGAAGAGCCGCTCCCGATGTCGGATCTGCCGACCAGCGGCGCCTACATGCGGCAGATGATCGGCCTGGGCGGGATGGGCCGGCGGCTTGAGAAGGCCAGGAAGTAGTTCTTGGGTCGGGCGACCGAGGTCGCTGCAACTATTGCGAAGCTTGCCTGCGCAGGCTGGGGTTTCGTCGGCGCAGGCCGACATTGCGGATGTTGCTGCGGGTTCAACCGCCGGCCGAGAAGTTGTCGAGGTTGCGTGCCTTACGTCTACATCGTGCGCTGCGCCGATGATACCCTTTACACCGGCTGGACCACCGATCTCGACCGGCGGATCGCGCAGCACAACGCGGGCCGTGGCGCGGCGTACACCCGCCAGCGCGGCCCGGTGACGTTGGTCTACCGGGAGGAGTGGCCGGATCGCGGCGCTGCCATGCGCCGCGAGGCCGCGATCAAGAAACTGGATCGGCCGCGCAAGGAGCGGTTGCTCAGTGCGGGGGACGCGGGCCAGCCCGGTCGTGACGCGTTGTAATTTCAAATATGACGCTGTCACCCTGAGACTTCCAACCCGCCGCGGCGGGCTGCCATCGGGTAATGACCGTCATTGCGAGGCCCGTCGTGTGGGCCGAAGCAATCTCCTTCACGGGGGAGACGGCTTCGCAAAGGCCGCTCGCAGTGACCTGTCATAAGCAGACTTCCAACCCGCCGCGGCGGGCTGCCGTCGGGTAATGACCGTCATTGCGAGGCCTGTCGTGTGGGCCGAAGCAATCTCCTTCACGGGGGAGACTGCTTCGCAAAGGCCGCTCGCAGTGACCTGTCATAAGCAGCGGGTTTGCCCCGTGCGGTTTGTTGCGGTGAGATTCTAGCGAAGAGCCTGCCTTGAGCCCGCCGAAGGGGTCTCGTTGCGGTTTGGAATTGTTGGTGACGCGTGAAGCTGATCATCCAGATCCCATGTTATAATGAAGAAGCCACCCTGCCGCAGACGCTCCGCGACCTGCCGGCGGCCTTGTCGGGGCTGGATGCGATCGAGATCCTGGTGGTGGACGACGGGAGCGCGGATCGCACCGTGCAAGTCGCCCAGGCGTTGGGCGTGCATCATATCGTGCGACACACGCGCAACCGGGGCCTGGCCGCCGCGTTTCAGACCGGCCTCGACGCGGCCCTGGCGGCCGGCGCGGACATCATCGTCAACACCGATGCCGACAACCAGTATGACGGCGCGGATATCGCCGCGTTGGTGGCGCCGATCCTGGCGGGCCGGGCCGATATCGTCGTCGGCGACCGCGGGGTGGCGGCGCTGGCGCATTTCTCGCCGATCAAGCGTTTCCTCCAGGCGTTAGGCAGCGCCGTGGTGCAGCGGGCGGCCGGCATCCCGATCCCGGATGCGACGAGCGGCTTCCGGGCGTTCAGCCGCGACGCCGCGCTGCACCTGACCGTGCTGAGCGACTACACTTACACGCTGGAGACGCTGATCCAGGCGGGCGCGCGGCGCATGGCGGTCGTCTTTGTGCCGATCCGCACGAACGCCCAGACGCGCAAATCGCGACTGATCCGTAGCACGCCTTCGTTCATCGCACTTTCAGCGGTGACGATCCTGCGCTTCTACACGATGTACCAGCCGCTGCGGGTGTTCCTGACGTTGGGCGGCGCGCTGTTGGGCGGCGCATTGTTCCTGGGACTGCGCTTCCTCTACTTTTATTGGCTCGGCGGGGGCGCGGCCGGCCACATCCAGTCCCTCATCCTGGCGGCCATCCTGGCGATCGTGGGGTTCCAGGTGGGGCTGATCGGGCTGGTGGCGGAGTTGGTGCGGATGAATCGGAAGCTGCTGGAGGAGATGGTGTATCGGGCGCGGCGCGGCCCGCCGTGCAGCTTAGAGGATGTGTCCCCGCTGTGAAAATCTGCTTTGTCGCCTCATCATACCCGCGCCACGCGGCCGACGGCACGGCGCCCTTCATCCGTTCCATGGCCGAAGCGCTGATCGAACTGGGCCACAGCGTGGATGTGGTGATCCCATATCGCGCGGATTTGCGCCTGACGCCGGGGCCGGTGCGTGTCTTTCCTTTTCGCTACATCTGGCCGGATCGTCTGGCGATCATGGGCTATGCGGAGGCCATGCAAAGCGATCAACGGTTGCGCAGCCTGGCGTATGCCCTGGCGCCGGCGTTCGCCCTGGCCGAGGCGCGTCAGGTGGCCCGGCTCCATCGCCGATATCGTTATGACATCATCCACGCGCATTGGGTGATCCCCAACGGCGCAGTCGCGGCCCTGGTCGCCGAGCTCATCGGCCGGCCGCTGGTCATCAGCCTGCATGGCTCCGACATCTTTTTCGCCCACCGACACGCGCTGCTCGGTCCGCTGGCTGGCTGGGCCTTTCGCCGCGCCGCCGGCGTGACGGCCTGTAGCCCCGATCTGCGCGCCAGCGCCATCGCGTTGGGCGCTGATCCAGCCACGCTACACCTGGTCCCCCACGGCGCTGATCCGCGCCGGTTCGCTGTCACACCGGCGGTACGCACGCGCGTGCGCGCCGAACTGGGGCTGCGGCCCGATCAGCCGGTTTTGTTGAGCCTGGGCCGCTTGGTCAAAAAGAAGGGGGTCGAATACCTGATCCGCGCGCTGCCCGACATCGTGCGCGCTGCGCCGGAGACCGTTTGTCTGGTGGCGGGCAACGGGCCGGAGTTGGGGCCGTTGCAGCAGCTTGCGGCTGAGCTTGGCGTAGTGCGCCATGTCCGGTTTCTCGGCGCGATCCCCTGGCCGGAGACGCCGGCGTTCTACGCGGCCGCAGATATCTTTGTGGTGCCTTCTATCCACGATGCGGAAGGCAATGTTGATGGCCTGCCCACGACCATCCTGGAAGCAATGGCCGTCGGCCGGCCGGTGATCGCCAGCGAGGTGGCGGGGATCGGGCTGGCTGTCACCGATGGTCTCCACGGGCTGTTGACGCCCGAACGCGATGCCGCGGCGTTGGCGCGCGCGGCTCTGGCGTTGATCCAGGACGGCGATCTTCGTGACCGGCTGGGGGCGAATGGCCGCGAACGCGTGCGCCGAGAGCTTAACTGGGCAGCCGTCGCGCATACTCTGAGCGACATCTATGCGGCCAGCGTGTCTCGCGCCGCACCGCTGAAAGCCGATGGCTGACATGAAACGAATCCGGGTGCTCCAGATTGTCTCCGGGCTATCCGTGGAAGGCTCAACGGGCGGCTCCGGTCGTTTCGTCATCGAGTTGGCGCGGGCCTTGGATCAAACCGCGTTTGAGCCGATGGTTGCGGCCATCTGGGATTACCACGTCGGCTTCGAGCAGAAATGGGCCGAGCAATTGACGGCGGCTGGCGTGCGCAACGTCATCGCGGCCGACTGGGACGAAGACGCGCCTTATCGAAGTTGCGTGCGCAGCTTGCAGGCGCTTCAGGCGCGGAGCGATTTTGTCGCCGACATCCTGCACAGCCACGGCGAGTTCACGGATTTGGCCGCCATCTACCTGCGGCGGCCCTTGCGCGCCCGGCGGGTCATCCGCACGGTGCATAGCGCGCTGGAATGGTCCAAGCGCCGCTACTACGGCCGATTCTTCGCCAATCTCTGCTACCCTCTGGCCTTCGATCGGGAAGTGGCGGTCTCGCAACGAGCGACCGACAATCTGAACCGGCGGCTGCTTGCGCGGCTGCGCGGACGGCAGGCGCAGTGTATCTACAACGCGCTCAACTTTCGGCGCTTCGATGATGTGCGCGTAGATCGCGCCGCCGCGCGCGCCGCGTTGGGTCTGCCGCTGCACGCGCCGGTGATCGGCACGGTCGGCCGGCTGGTCGCGGTCAAGGGCTATCGCTATCTGCTGGCCGCCATGCCGGCGGTGTTGGCGCGACAGCCGGAGGCCCATCTGGTGGTGGTCGGCGACGGGGTGGAAGGCCCGGCGTTGCAAGTCCAGGCTCAGACGTTGGGGATCGCTGAGCGCGTCCATTTCACCGGCGCACGACCCGATATCGAGATATTATTGGGAACGTTCGACCTGTTCGCTTCCACCTCGCTGGTCGAGGGACTGCCCACCGTCGTGTTGGAGAGCATCGCAGCGCGCGTGCCGGTCGTCGCGTCGGCTATTCCCGGCAATCTGGAACTTATCAGCGATGGGGAGACGGGCATCGTGACCCCGACCGCCGATCCGCCGGCCCTGGCGATCGCCATTGTTGCGGCCCTCGCGGAGCCGGAACGGATGCGCCGGTTGGCCGCGACGGCCTATCGTCAGGCTCGCGCGAAGTTCTCGATTGAAGCGATTGCTGATCGATACGCCGCGCTCTATCGTGAGCTGTTGGATCTCCATCCGGTGGGTGGTGCGGGGGGGCAAGGGACCGTGGTTCAGCCATGAACATCCTGGTAACCAATGTGCATTCTGCACGCAACGCGGGGGACCGCGTCTTGCTGGAAGTCACCCTCGCCGAACTGCAAACTCAGTTTCCCGGCTGCACCATCACGGTCGCCATGAACAACCCAGCCAGCTATGCGCCGGATCAGGTCGTGCAGGTGATCGGTTCATTGACGCATTGGTTTCAGGATGATGATGGCGCCTGGCGACCATGGGCCGTACTTGCCGCGCCCTGGTTCCTCTTGCAGGCATTGGCCTTCGCGCTGATCCGGCGTTGGACGCGTCGTAAGTTGCCTGTGCTATGCATTGGCGCGCAGCGCCGCCTGCTCCACGCGTACGCGGACGCCGACCTGATCGTCAGTTGCCCGGGCAACTTCTTCTTCAGCGGGGCCGGTTTGGGCGTGCCCTTTTTCCTCGCAGTGCTGGCGCTCGCCTATGGACAGTTGATCGGGAAACCGCTCTACATGATGCCGCAAACGATCGGCCCATTGCGCCGCCGCCGGGAGCAATGGGCGATGCGCTGGCTGTTGGGACTGGTGCGCGTGGTGCTTTTGCGCGACGAGACCTCAGAAGCCGCCGTGAAAGCCATCGGCCTGCGCCACCCGCGCTGTCACGTCTTGCCCGATGTCGCCTTCCTCTATCGGGGCAAGAACGACCTGGCGCTGGTGGTACAGGCGCAAGCGGCGTTGTCCGAGTTGGCGCGGCCGCTGGTCGGCGTCACGGTCATCAACTGGCGCGGCCATGACCGCTATCATGCGCGGCCAGAGCAGTATGAGGCGGCGGTCGCGGCGGCGTTGCGCGCCTTCTTGCAGACCCACGGCGGGAGCGCCATCCTGTTCCCGCAAGTGTGTGGGCCAAGCGAGGGGGAGGATGACCGGCCGCCGTCCCGCCGCATTGCCGAGCAACTGCGGGGCGACGGGCTGCCGGTCGTTGCGCTTGCCGTTGAAGCGACGCCGGCGCAACTCCAGGCCGCCTACGGCCAGATGGACATCTTTCTGGGTACGCGGCTGCACTCGAATATCTTCGCGCTGACTGCGGGCACGCCGGTGCTGGCAATCGCCTATCAATACAAGACGCACGGCGTGATGCAGGTGCTCGGATTGGGGGATTGGGTGATAGACATCCAGCAGGTAACAGCCGCAGGGCTGGCTGCCGCGTTGGAGAAATTGTGGCAGGCGAGAACCGCGCTACGCGCACAGTTACTACGGACACTCCCGGAGATCCAACGCCAGGCGCGCCAGGCGGCTGCTTGGATTCGGGCCGATTTCGTTGGGTTAGGGCCATGACATCACCGCTGCGCGTCTTGCAGATCGTCAACAGCGTCGCGCTTGGCGGGCCGGTGGGCGGCGCGGAGCGGCTGGGGGTCACGCTGGCGCGCGCGTTCGACCGAACGGCGGTGCAGCCGTTGCTGGCCGCGCTGTGGAATTGGGAGCCGGCGCTAGAGGCATTTTGGCAGCGCCGGTTGACTGATGAAGGGATCCCCACTTTTGTCGGCCCGCACAAAGATGACCAGGCCCCGCTGCGCAACTTCATGGCTGCGGTGGCGATGCTGGCGCGCACTGTGCCGGGGCCGGTGGACATCATCCACAGCCAGTGCGATTTTGGCGATGTGGCGGCTATCTTGCTGCGGAACCCACTACATGCGCGGGCCATCGTGCGAACTGCACACAATGAACGCGAGTGGCCCAAACGTCCGTTGCGACGCTTGTTGCTGGTCAACGGATTGTATCCGCTGGCCTTCGGCGCCGAATTGGGCGTCTCACGCCGCGCCGTCGAGGTGCTGGATCGTCGTCCGTTGGCGCGGCTGTTGGGCCGGCGCGGCATCGTGGCGCACAACGCACTCGATCTCAGCCGGTTCGCTGGCCCCCGTGTCGCGATGGAAGCGGCCCGGCAGCGCCTTAGTTTGCCCGCCCGGCGCGGCCCGGTCATCGGATCGGTCGGTCGCCTCACACGTCAAAAGGGATTCGAGGTGTTGTTAGCGGCCGCGCCGCGCGTCTTCGCCCGCCTTCCCAATGCGTGTTTTGTCATTGTCGGCGGCGGTGAGTTGGCCGAAGCGCTCACGGCACAGGCGCGCACTCTCGGCATCGCAGATCGCGTATATTTCACCGGCGTGCGAGACGATATCGAGGCTATCTTGCCGGGCTTCGATCTCTTCGTTTCATCTTCGCTGTGGGAGGGGCTACCGACAGTTATTCTGGAAGCGATGGCTTCCGAGATACCGGTGGTGGCGACACGCGTGTCCGGCACGGTCGAGTTGGTGGAGGATGGTGTCACCGGGGTCCTGGTGGCGCCGGGTGATCCTATCCAACTCGCCGAAGCAATCCTCACCAGTATTGCCCGCCCGGAAGTCGGCCAGGCGATGGCGGCACGCGCCAGGGAATACATGTCGGCGCATTTCGATATTCGGACGGTCGCGCAGCAACATGAAGCCATCTATCGGCGATTGCTTATGGCTTCCTGAGGCTCCTCCCTTTCGTAACGGGTGAATGAGATGAAGCAACCGAATGTCTTGCTGATTATCTTGGACGCGACACGCGTTGATCACTGTTCGTATTATAACCCCGCACTGCCAACAACGCCGGCTTTGGATGAACTCGCCGCGGAGGGGGTGATCTTTCAGGCTGCGTTTGCGTGCGCGCCGTGGACGCTGCCGGCGATGTCTGCCATTTTGACCGGGCTTTACCCGGCGCAAACCAACATCGAGGCGCGCCGCGTCCTCGCGTCGACGCACCAGACACTCGCCGCCCGGCTGAAAGCGCACGGCTATGCGACCTTTGCCATCAGCAAGAACAACTGGTTTGGCTCGGAATTTGGCCTGCTGCAAGGCTTCGACGCCTTCCACAAGCTCTGGCAGTTGTTGCAAACCAAAACAGATCTCACTGAAGTCAGTCTCTCGCAGGCTTATCCGGGGCAAAACCTGGTCATCAGTGCAGCCAAAGGGTCGTTGCGCGGCAACTGGCTCAAAAATACGGTGAATCTGCTCAGCCGTCGGGTCAAGGTGCTGAAGGATTCCGACTATGGCGCCCGTCGCACCTCGCAGCCGGTGCAGCAGTGGATTTCGGCGCAGAGTGGCCCCTGGTTTGCATTGGTGCATTACCTGGAAGCCCATCTCGAATACAAACCACCCATTCAATGGGCGCGGCAGTTCACCGATGACTGGCCGCAAGCGCAGACATTGCTGGCTGCCGACCAGGTGCGCCGCTGCTATCGGCACATCACGGGTGTAGAACGCCTCACGCCAGAGGAGTTGCGGGTGTGGCGCCAGCTCTATGCCGCCGAAGTGGCTTATCAAGATCATGCGCTGGGCCAATTGTTGCGATGGCTCAAGGAGACAGGGCGTTACAACGATACATTGATTATTGTTGTCGCCGATCACGGCGAGAGCCTCGGCGAGCATGGCTTGCTCAACCACCTCTATGGCGTATACGATCCGTTGATCCATGTGCCATTGGTCATGCGGGGGCCTGGCATCGGTCGTGGGAGCAAAGTCAGCAGCCTGGTGCAGACCAACGACATCTTCGGCACCGTATTGACCGCGGCCGGCGCGCCGTTGCCCGATCATGCGCGGAGTCTGTTGGACGCACACGGCACGCGACGTTATATTGTGGCTGAGTACGGACCGCCGCGCACCCCGCACTCCGATCTGCTTGCCAGGTTCTCCTTGCAGGCAAGTGACTTTGCGCCGTTCATGCGCAGCCTGGTGGCTGTACGCACGGAACGACACAAACTCATCACTGGTTCGGATGGCACGTTGGAGCTTTATGACCTGGCCAATGATCCCGCGGAGCTTGCCAACCAGGCCGCGGGTGCGCCAGAGAAGTTGGTTGAACTGCGAGGCCTGTTGGCGGAGTGGCAATCTGCCGTCGGGCTGGCGCCGGCTCAGCAGACTGCGAGCGTTGCGCCTCCGGTTGTTGCGCCCGAAGTCGCGGCACGACTTAAGGCGCTCGGCTACCTGGATTGATATGGCGTTCAGCGGCTTGCCGACTTACAGGCAAATCCTGACGAATTTCGCCACGTTGCTTTCCGGTATGAGCCTGGCGCGGGTGATGACCGCTATCGCGCTGATCCTGGTAGCGCGTCAGGTGGGGCCAGGCAGCTATGGGCAATACGTCGCCTGTTTTTCGTTGGCGAAGCTTACCTCGGTCGCCTTCTCTTGGGGACTGGATGGCTGGCTTCTCTGGCGCGGCAGCGCGGCAGCGCGGCGCACGATCGCGCTACAAAGCGGCGTCGCCTTAGCTTGGAAGCTCATCCTCGGCGTCGTTTGGTTTCTGGCGCTTTACCTGTTGGCATTGACCGGCTGGCTCAACCCTGCGACTTTCCCGTTATCTGTGCTGCTCATCACCGGCCTGATCGTCTGGGCTGACGATCTCACTAATACAGTCTGGAGTATCTTCAAGAGTACGCTGCAAAATGACGTGACCTTCAAGATCATTACCTCTGTCCAGTTTGTGATGTTGTCGGTTACTGTCGCGTTGCTCTTTGCTAATGAGCGGAACCTCGTCACGTTTCTATGGGCGCGCTTGGTCGTCACAGCCATTGGGTGCAGCGTAGCCATTTATCTGTTGCGCCGCAATGTCGGCGTTGATTTTGCTGGCTCGGCCATGCTGCCGATCTTTCGTGCTGCCACGCCCTTCGCCGCTTCGTTGGTCTTTTCATTGATTTACGAGCGCGCCGATGTGACGATCATCGGACAATTCCTCGGCACGCAGCAGGCCGGTCTTTACGGACCTGCCGCGACCATCGTCACCACGCTGTGTCTCATCCCGGCTTCCGCCTATGCAGTCATGGTTCCCGTCTTTACCCGCGCCTGCGCAGGCCCGAAAGCGAGATTCGCCGCAACGCTCCGTCTTTTTCTGGCCGTGAACGCGGTATTGGGCATTTGCCTGGCGGCGGGCCTGGTCGCCTCGGCCGGTTGGATTATGCCTCGGTTGTACGGCACCCAGTACGCAGAAGCTGGTGATGTGCTGGCGATCCTGTCATTGGTCCTGGGCTTACGCTGCGTGACCTTCGCCTTGGGGGCGGCGGTTGTCGGCGCAGGATTGCAAGCGCGCCGGCTCAGGGCGCAGGCCCTTTCGGCGATCCTGAACGTGGTCGTCAACCTGATCATCGTCGGCGCGTGGGGGATTCGGGGGGTGGCCTGGGTCTATGTCTTCACCGAATTGGTATTACTGATCGGCTACTGGCTAGTGTTGGCGCCGGTGCGACGCAGGATTGCCCCCGGAGCCGATCAATGAGAGGCGGCATCGGGTATCACTGCGTGCCGACTTATGCCCGGCGTTCGATGTGCAAGCGGGCACGCGTTACAAATCTGAACTCGTCGCTCCGTCCGGCAAAGTATTCATCTACAGCGCGTTTGCAGCCCTGCCAGTCCCAGTAATCGTCAACTACCAACACACCGCCCCGAATGAGGTGGGGCGTAATGCGTTCCAGGCAGAGCCACACTGAGTCGTACCAGTCACAGTCAATGTGCGCCAGCGCCACCGGCTGGTTGACCTGCAATGTGTCTTCGAACAGCCCAGGCCAGACGTGCGTATGGGTTTGTTCCAGGTCTATGCCAAACTGCACGAAATTACGCTGCACTTTCTCCAACAGCCCGGTTTCATAGCCATAGTATCGACTGCCCTTGATACCGATCGCGCGCCCGCTTGCGATCTCGATATAGCGAGCGTGAGCGTCCGGGCCATCGCCGGTGGAGGGCGGCGGGATCATGCCAAAAACATCATAGAGGTGGAGCGGACGGGCGGGCGCCTTTGTTTTGGCCAAGATGATTGCCGAGCCGCCCAAGGCAACCCCTGCCTCGATGATCAAGCCGTGCAAGTTTTTGCGATCCAATTGTTGGGCCGCGTCGCAGAGATCGAGAAGGGCCAATCGGCTCAGATAGGTCAGCTTCTGGCGGCGCACGGCCCGGATCATACTGTAGAGCGCAGGATCGCTGACGAGCGGGCGCAAGCTACGCACGGTTCGCGCAAGGATATTCATAGGCGTCACATAACTCATCGTAAATAGGGAGACCTCACGTAGCACCCCATGAACGGGTAAACTGCGTGAGGTCTCTCAATTCGCGGGTTGGCTGGACAAATCAGGCGAGAAGCGAGTGACTACGGTCGCTTGCGCCATTCAGTCAGCAAAGGCGACTGCCTTACGGAATCTGGATACCGTTGTAGTCCTCTGCCACGACGCCGCCCGTCGTACTCGAGGAGATACGCACGA
>Ga0351930_1121_pt1 | contig 13725 bp, 11 predicted proteins | sample BONcelT113001E10_FD_205823 | JGI IMG/M metagenome (GOLD analysis project Ga0351930, IMG submission 205823) | Enriched cells from coal bed in the Powder River Basin, Montana, United States - BONCAT cells T11 rep2 HSBNCT.T11.300.1.E10 ...
TCGGGCACCATATAATTTCTTCCCTGCAGATGGGCCCATGCTCTGGAGGCCTGCTGCAGGGCCAGTCCGGCCCTGGGCGACAGTCCGACGTGAAACAGTGGGGATGTCCGTGTAAAATGAATAATATCCTGGAGATAATCAACAAAGGTGTCGGACGCATGCACCTTGCTTATTTCCGCCTGGATGACGAATACGTCATCATGCATCATGCAGGTGCCCATGGCATCGAGCACCGCCTGGGCACCTTCCCCTTTTAAGATTCTTTTTTCCGCGGCACGATCCGGGTATCCTAAGGTAATGCGCATCAGAAAACGGTCCATCTGGGATTCGGGCAGCGGGAATGTGCCGGCATGTTCCAGGGGATTCTGGGTGGCGAAGTCAATCCCTATGCCGACTATCTGATCGTCCGCCAGTCCGATGCCCATGTGTGGGTGGAAATCTGGCATCCGGAAAACGGCTGGATGCGTACGGACCCGACGGCGGTGGTTTCCCCTGAGCGGATTTCCGATGGCATGCGGGCGTCCCTTATGCCGGGCGAACTGCCGGATTTTTTTGATCGCAAATATTTCAGGAATCTGTCTGACATTTTCCAGCGGGTCCGACTGGGCTGGGATGTGGTCAACACCCAGTGGAGCGCGTTTTTTGAAGGGTATTCCTATGATGTGCAGCGGGCACTGCTTGAAAAAATCGGTATCCGATCCGGGGCCCTGGATGCATCTCTGAAAGCCATGCTGCTTTTAGTGGTTCTGGCGGGAATGATCATCGGGGCATATGCATGGTTTTCGTTAAGATCACCGCGCAGGAAACCCGATGCAATAGAAAAATATTATGCCCGATATTGTGAAAAACTCGCCACGACCGGGTTTGCGCGTAAACCGGATCAGGGACCCATTGATTATATGCAATATGTTTCAAAAAATCGTCCGGATCTGCAAAATAAAATTGCCCAAATCACGGACCTTTATGTGCGTCTGAGGTATCGTGATCAGGCATCAGCGGCGGATTTGGCAAAGTTCGTTGAAAAAGTACGAAAGTTCGATCCGGCCCCTGTGAAGCGTTTTTAAAATTCAGCGAAGCACGCATCTCCTGAAAATATACGCGAAGCGATCAATATCAGACTTTTTTTGATGCCATCAATATTCGGCGGCAGCGAAATCGATCTATGGCGTCAACATCAGCACCGACTGCGTATGCTTTGCGATCTCCCGGTCGCTGAACCACCAGTAAACTTTTTCACCTTCCATGAACGCCGGAATCTGGTCTTTGGCGTGGGGATGAAACAGGCGTCCGGCAATGCCGCCGGGCAGAACGGCGAGTACCTTGTCCGGGTCGGCCAGATCCGCCGTCATGCGAAGGGAGGCGGAAATCTTCACGTCATAAGGCGCGTTGTAGTCATAAATCCCGCGATAGAGCACTTCCCCGGAACCCGGCGCCGGCCAGGTCCCCGCGCCCAGCCAGCCCTTGCCGAATCCGTCTCTTCGGATGGGACTGACAAAGGTGTGCTGATGGACCTTTCCCCAAAGCCATTTAGCCGGATTGGATCCAAGGGTTGCGGCAAGATCGGCTTTCGCCTCCCTGGCGGCCCGGATAAGGATGTCCTGCTTGGTTTCCGTTTTATCCGCGGTGGTGATATCGTTAAACCAGTGATCCAGCCGGTCGGTGATCACCATCTGCTGGAAGCGTTCCTGCCAGAAATACCAGGTCCCCAGCATGGTTTTCGTCAAATCTTCTCCCAGCTCGTCAACAAAAGTATGCCACGCGAAGCGTTCGTAGACGACATGAAATATGGTGGCGCCGGCTGCGTCGGTATCGTCTCTGCGGTCCCATTTCCGCAGAATTTCCGCCAGCGCTTTTGTCTCATCCGCATCCGCCAGGGTTTCCACCATAAAGGGGACCAGTCTTTCAGCCATCAGGTTGACGGTGTCCCGCTGGAAGTTCCAGTGATCATCAGCGGTTTTTTTGCGGGGTTCTTCCATGAGCTGTTTGAGCCGGCGATAGCGATAAGACGGTGACAGGAAGGTTGAATAGTAATAGGGAAAATCCCGGGTGACGGTGTTGTGATTGCAGGTCCCCAGCCATCCTTTGTCCGGATTATAGGCGTGGGGCATTTCATCAAACGGCACAACGCCGACCCAGTTGTCCGCACCATCGGTGACAGGCGTTGGAAGGGCCCCGTCGCCGTTCAAACGCACCGGCAGCCGCCCGGAAACATGCCAGCCGATATTTCCGGCCGTGTCGCCGAACACAAAATTGAGCATGATGACATCAAATCCGGTCAGACAACGCCGGATATCGTCCGTGCTTTGGGCGCGCATGAACTCGGCTACCCCCAGGCGGTTTTTCATGGGTTCATACGGCGCCCACCGCAGGCTCATGACCTTGTCGGTTTCAAGGCCCTTGAGCACATGCGAGACCACCGGTCCCCGCCGGGTGTAACGGATCTCCACCGGCTCCTCCCGAAATCCGGATTTTTCGTTTTTATCCCGGATTTTTAAGGTTTCGTCGATGATGGTAAACGGGATGGCGTTGCCGCCTTCCAGGTAGTGATTCGGGTTTGCCGGATCAACGGTTTCAATGTAGAGATCCTGCACATCCCCGTAAGCATTGGTGATGCCCACCGCAACATGCTGGTTGCGGAAGATGGGCATGACCGGAAGGCCCGGGATATGGACCCCGACGATGCGCAGATCGGGCGTGATGATGCCGGCCGGGTACCAGGTCCCGGGAAGGATGCCGGTTTCCAGATGAGGATCATTGGAGACGATGGGCTTGCCGCCGGCGGATTGCGCGGCATCGGTGACCCAGTTGTTGCTCCCCATCTCTTTGGCGCCGCCGTGCAGAAATCCCATCAGCATGGCGTCATTGGATATGGTTACCGCTGTTGCCGGTGGGGAAAGGTCAGCCTCGGATGGGTGCCTTTCATCATCCGGGTTGATATTGAGCGGGAATATTTCTTCGGCTTTAGCCGCTCCCAGCCGTTCTATCAGCATCTGGGCGATGATTTCAGACTTGAGGTTGGCCGAAGAATCCCAGCTCATGTAATAAAGGATGGAAAGGCTGTCGGCGGTGGTCCAGGGTTCGGGCGTGATGCCCGCCAGTTTGAATTCAAGGGGAAAGGAATCCGCGCCGGTTTGAATATAGGCGTTGATGCCGGCGATGTAGTTTTCCAGAAGCCTTTGGTCTTCCGGGGCCAGATTTTCGGCAAGGATTGCGGCCTGCCGATGGAACCCGAGGGTGCGGTGACGGATATCGATTCCTTTTGCCATGTCCCCGACCAGTTCGCTGATCCGTCCCTGGGCAAACAACCGGGTCAGGGTCATCTGGAACAATCGGTCCTGGGCCGCGATGTAGCCCAGAGCCCGCATGGCGTCATCTAATGTTTCGGCGTGAATATAGGCCATCCCTTTTTCATCACGGATCACTTTTACGGGCGAGGCCAGGTCGTTAAGGACAAGGCTTCCTTCGGTGGGGTAGCGGTTGAAACCGGCGCAGCCGGCCAGCAGGAGCAGACAGAACAATAGATTACAGCAAGCAGCGTGACGCATGGCGGGGATCTCCTCATCAAGCAGGTTGAGGGCTTATGGCGCCGCAAACGTCGCGCGGCGCGAAAAATCCGGCGTGTGGCGAAAGGATTGTTATGGTATATTCGCAAAATTCGGTTGCCGTTTGCAAGCCTTTTTTCTATATTGTGCAATATGGCATCACTTTAAAATAATTAATAAAATAATAAAAATTTATTCCCGGAAGCACGCTTCGGGGTAAAACAAACAACCCTATCATTCGGATGTAACCATGACAGTGCGCAAAGGCGATCAAATAGAGCTTGATATCAGCCACACGGGATTCGGCGGCAAAGGGATTGCCAAAATCGACGGGTTTACCATTTTTGTGAATCAAGCTCTCCCCGGAGATCGGGTTCTGGCGGTTATCGTTAAAAAGAAAAAAAGCCATGCCGAGGCCAGAATCCGGGAAGTGCTTTCCCCGTCGGTGTTCCGGACAAATCCCCCCTGTCCCTACAGCGGGTTCTGCGGTGGGTGCACATGGCAGTTTTTGCGCTATGACAAACAGATTGAATACAAACGTCAGCATGTACTCGAGGCTCTGCGGCATATCGGCGGCCTCGACGATGTAGACGTCATGCCGACGCTGCCCTCGGAAGCGATATTTGCCTACCGGAACAAGATGGAGTTTTCGTGCAGCGATCGGCGCTGGGTGCTGCCGGCGCAACTGGAAGATGAAACCATCGCGCGGGATTTCGCCCTGGGCCTCCATGTGCCGGGCACATTCGACAAAGTCCTCGATATCGACGCCTGCCTTCTGCAGCCAGGACGGGGCAATGAGATTCTGCGATTGGTAAAGTCATACATGAAAACCAGCGGGCTGCCAGCTTACGGCCTGCGCTCCCATGAGGGGTTCTGGCGCTTTCTGATCGTCCGCCATTCCCTGGCCCATGATCAGTGGCTGGTCAATATCGTGACATCTTCGGAAAACAGGGACGTTCTGATGCCCCTGGCCCTTGAACTGGTGCGGACTTTTCCTGATATCGGGGCCGTGGTCAACAATGTAACAACCCGCAAATCCGGGGTGGCCGTGGGCGAGTTTGAAATCCCCCTTGCCGGCCGGGAGCATCTGGAGGAACACCTCGGGCCGTATCGATTCGCCATATCCGCCAATTCATTTTTCCAGACCAACACCCGGGGCGCGGTGCAATTATATGATACGGTCAAGGAATTTGCGGCCCTGACCGGCCGGGAACATGTTCTGGATCTTTATTCGGGCACCGGCACCATCCCCATCTGGCTTTCCGATGCCGCCGCGTCCGTTACCGGCATTGAGATCGTTGAAGCCGCCGTTGCCGACGCGCGGAAGAATGGCGAGCAGAACAAGGTATCCAACTGCAAATTCATTCTCGGGGATATGCGCGTGGTGTTGCCGGAAATCAAGGAGAAACCCGATGTTTTAGTCATTGACCCGCCCCGCACCGGCATGCATCCGGACGTTGTCAAACAGGTCCTTGCCCTAGGTGTGTCCCGCATCGTTTATGTGTCCTGCAATCCCGCCACCCTGGCCCGGGACGCGGGCCTGATGAAAGACGCCTACGGCATCACGCGTGTTCAACCCGTGGACATGTTTCCCCATACCTATCACATTGAATCCGTGGCCTGTTTTGAACGGCGATAATAATGAAACCGCATATTTCAATTCATTATCAGCGGCTCATGTCGGCGGGTCCGGGCAAGCTGGTTTGACGCTATTTGATTTTATCGTCGATGCCGAATTTTTTAATTTTTCGCCAGAGGCTGGTTCTGGGGATGCCCAGGATGCCGGCGGCTCTTACCTTGTTGTAATTGGTGGCTTCCAGTATCCGGATAATATGCGCTTTTTCCTGCTCCGCCAGGGAAGTCAGCTCATTGCAGGAGATGGGGCTGATCTCCATCATTCTGAGATCATCGGGCAGGTCCCGGGCGCCGATCCATTTTTGTTCGCTCAACGCCACGGCGCTACAGACCATGTGTTCGAGTTCCCGGACATTGCCCGGAAAGGAATAACGCGTCAGAATATCAAGGGCCTGCCGGCTGAAACCTTCCACTTCCTTGTTGTAAAGCCTGTTGTAATATCGCAGGAAATGATCGGCCAGCGGGGCGATATCCTCTTTGTGTTCCCTCAGGGGCGGGGTGCGGATCACCACCACTTTGAGCCGGAAAAACAGATCTTCCCGGAACCGTCCGGAGCTGACCTCATACTCCAGGTCCTTGTTTGTGGCCGATATCATCCGGATATCTAACGGCACGGCTTTTGACCCGCCCACCCGGAAAACCTGGCGTTCCTGGATGACCCGCAGCAGTTTGACCTGCATGGAAAGCGCCATCTCGCCGATTTCATCCAGAAAGACGGTTCCGCCCTGGGCGGTTTCAAATAAGCCCTGCTTAACGGCGCCGGCGCCGGTAAAGGCGCCTTTTTCATGGCCGAAAAGTTCGTTTGAAATGAGTTCTTCCGTGAACCCGCCGCAGTTAAAGCCCACAAACGGTTTGTTTTTCCTAATGCTGCCGTTGTGAATGGCCCTGGCCACAAGTTCCTTGCCGGTGCCGCTTTCACCGGTAATCAGGACGTTGCAGTCGATTTTGGCGACCTTGCTGATGATTTTGAGCAATTCCCGGATGGCCGGGCTGATGCCTAAAATTTCTCCGGTGTGGTCCCTTTTGAACAGTTCCTCCTTGAGTTGTCTGTTTTCCGACAGGAGTGTCAGTTTATCCATAACCCGCTTGAGGACGGATAGAATTTTTTCCGGGGTCAGAGGCTTTTCAATATAGTCAAAAGCCCCTTTTTTAATGGCCGCCACGGCGTCGTCTATGGCCGCATAGCCGGTCACCAGGATGACTTCGGTTTCGGGATGGCGGATCTTGATTTGTTCCAGAAGTTGGAGACCGTCCATCCGCGGCATCCGGATGTCGGTCAGCACGATCTGGAAGGAGACGGTCTCCATCCGTTTCAGGACCTCGGTCGGGTCTATGAATATTTCCACCGGATAACCGTTGCGGGCCAGAATCCGGCTCATGTGTTTAAGCGCCAGGGGTTCGTCGTCCACAACGGCGACTTTCAGTTCAACGGATGGCGGGGCTGCGCTCAATGCGGCGGCTCCTCAAAAGGCGCGGGCTTTTCTTCGGCGCCCCGGGCGGTGGGATAATAGGGGAGGGTGACCGTGAAGATCGTTCGCCCCGGAGTGCTTTCCACTGAAATCCGTCCACCGTGCTTGGCAATGATGCCATGGGATACGGACAGTCCAAGTCCGGTCCCTTTCCCCACCGGCTTGGTGGTGAAAAAAGGATCGAAGATATGGGGCAGGACATCGGCGGAAATGCCGCTGCCGTTATCCTCCACCTGCGCGATGACAAGATTCGGCTTGCGGCTTTCCACCCGCACATGAATTTTTCCATCCGATCCCACGGCATCTAAGGCATTGAGCACAAGATTCAAAAAAACCTGCTTTAACTGGTGACGGTCCCCGATGATGTCCGGCAGATGCCTTTCAATCTGGATGTGAATGGGCACGCCCCGCACCTTGGCCTGGTTTACGGCCAGCTTGGTGGTCTCCTCCGCCAGCCGTCCGAGGTTCAGCGGCTCCATGACGGATTGGCTTTCACGGGTGAAGTCGAGCAGATTATGCACAATGCTGCGGGATCGGTCCGTCTCACCAATGATATCTTTTACCATATCGAGTTTTTCATTATCATCGATATCCTTAAATTCCTCCATCAGGGTATGGGCCGTGAGCATGATGTTGTTTAAAGGGTTGTTGAGCTCATGGGCAACGCCGGCCGTAAGGATGCCCACAGCTCGCAGCTTGTGCGAATCGATCAGGGATTTCTGACGGTTTTCCAGTTCCTTGAGCATGCGATTGATGGCGACCTCAACAGTGGTGAACTCATCCCTGAATTTCCGGACCGGCCGGAGCGGCGTCAGATCTCCTTTGGCGATGCGCCGGGTTTGATTGACAAGATATTTCAGTGGTTTCATGAACCGTATGGAAAGAAATCGGGTCATGTAAATCATCAGAAAGAAAAGAAATACAAGGAAATACGCAGGCACCTTCTGCAAAAGATGAAGCCACCGGGATACCATATCATATTCCCTGGCGGCCATTTCCGCGGCTTCCTCTACCATCCGGGCGCCGAATTGCCGGAGATTGGCTTCGATTTCATTTTGAAACGCCGGTTGCGTACGATTGCTTTCCACAAGCTGAGATAATCGATTTAGTTCGATATAATAACGATCCAGATGACGGATGATTTCTTCTTTTTGCCAGGAATAGTCGGGAGAATCAAGATTATTGATATTTTCATTGAGGATTTTAAGGGCCGCACCGGTGCTTTCAAGCGCGTCTTTCAGATTGGTGCCGTATAGAAAGAAATTTTTTTCCCATCGCCGGGCCTGCTCGATATTAAACAGAAAACGATCCCATGTCTGGACCGTGGCGATCCGTTTTTCGATCTTGTTGATGGTGATCATGGCGCTGATGGTGATGAGTACGGACAGGATGAAAAACGTGAAAAATCCCAAAATGATCTGAAGCCGGAAACTGAAAATCGGCCGGTCCAGAAGATCCTTATCGTCCGGCGCGGCCATCCGGGCGTTCTTGTCCCTGATATGAAAAGGCATGATATTTTAATATTCCTTAATGTCGGAATAACCCATTTCCAACGCCGCCTTCACCACCAGCTTTCTGAGGTCAGCGGGTTTGAAAGGTTTGGCGATCATGTCATATGCGCCTTTTTCCATGGCCTCCCGGGCCAGATTCGCGGTGGCGAAGCCGGTGATGATGATCACCCGGGTCTCCGCGCTGGCGGTCCGGGCCGCCTCGAGTACCTGCATTCCACTGATTTCCGGCATCATGACATCTGTAATCACAATATCAAAGTTTTTTTTCTTGATAAGGTCTAAAGCCCTGGCGGGATCTTCACATATTTCGACGACACAGCCAAGCTTTTCAAGGCCTCCCTTGAGTCGCTGTCCCACCATGGGCTCATCATCAATCAGCAATAATTCGGGTTTTTTCATCTGTCTCTCCATATATTTTGTATGGGGGAATTATTTGTATGGTTTCCAAATTCTGTTTTTCTGTCTCTTGTCTTAGCGGTCATGCCGCCTTTAAATGTGGATTTCGTCAAAGGGCGCGCGCTCCCGGTATACTTCCACATAATTGACTCCCGGCATGCGCATGATATCTTCCTTGACTTCCTTGGCGGCTTTTCGCCCTCCTTTTTTAAAGACTTTCGAGTAAACATAGACCGTTCCGTCATGGGATTTGACTTCCACATCGCCAAGTTTTTCCACAAGGGCGGTTTTTATCTGGCAGGCCAGCTCCAGGTTGCACATGCAGTTCATGGAGTATGTCATCGGTTCAAAGCGCTTTTGTTTTAACGTGTTGATGATGATGTCTCCTGCTTCGGGAATATCCATCTGCCACAAGTTTAAGGTCAGGTCATAGAGTTTGGGGTCTTCCATGTCCATATGATAGATTTTTTCAAACCATCCGGCGATACCGTCATTAGACAGCAGGTCCGGCTGCATGGCTGAATCGGCTGCCGCTGATTTTCCAGTTTGGGGATCCGCAAGAATCAGTACCTTTAACGCATGGGATATTTCCTTAAAAATCGGGTATCCCAGGTAACCGCAGAAAACGATCCCATCGTTTGCCATGAGTTCGCAGAGCTTGTGTTCCAGGAGAGAAACCAGTTTTAATTTTTTTTTAAGAAATAGATGCTGCCACAAGCTCAGATCCCGGGTAACCTGGGCCAGGTCTTTTTCCGGCATATGGTAATCCTTGGCCGCGGTCTTGACCAGATCATCCATGGTGACCAGGCGATATCCGAGCCTGAGCGCCGTAAATTCGGCAATTTTAAAACTCTCGTCCGCGTATTTCGATACAATTGCAACAATAGACATGGAGCACCCCTTTTTTTAAAGTTTTCATACGCCGTAGAATATTACCAGCATGGCAATCAATACGACGATAAAGACAATCGTCATCAGTCCTCCGGCCTTCATGAAGTCCACGCTTCGGTAACGCCCGGGACCCATGTACAGGGCATTGACCTGATGGGTGGGGAGAATGAAGGAATTCGATGTGGCAAGGCCGACCACCAGGGCGGCCATGCGCGGGTCGGTCCCGGCCACCATGGCCATGTTCACCACCAGAGGGACCAGCAGAACCGTGGCCCCTACGTTGGAAATAACCAGGGTGAAAAATGTCGACAATACGGCAATGGCCGTCAGCAGGCCCACCGGAGACACGTCGCCGATCAAGTCGAGAACCGTATGGGCGATCCACGCGGCGGCCCCTGATTTTTCCGTGGCGATTCCCAGCGGGATCAGTCCGGCCAGCAGAAAAACCGTGCGCCAGTCCACCGATTGGTAGGCTTCATCAATACTCAGTACCCGGCAAAGGATCATGCCGAAGGCCCCGGTCATCAGGCTGACGGACAACTGGATGTCAAACGCCATGATCATAACCAGCGAAACCACCAGCCAGAATCCCGCCAGCAGGGCTTTCTCCGGTTTCATGACCTCGCCCACGGGCGTAGTGAAAATAAAATTGTGCTTTTCTTCAAGAATCTTAAACCGGTCCCACGGTCCTTCCAGAACAAGAGAATCACCGGAGCGGAGCTTCATGCTCGACAGGCCGCTGTAGAACACCTGGTCGGCTCTGTAGATCGCAACGGGGTTGACCTGGTATTGCTCCCAGAAGTGGACTTCCCTCAGGGTTTTGCCGATGAGTTCCGACCGGGGCGCCACAACCGCCTCGATGATTCCCGCGGTTTCCGGAGCCAGATTGTCTTTAAATATCTGAAGGCCGTCTTTTAAAATCATGCCGTGTTCTTCGGCCATTGCCGCAACGTTTTCCTTTTTGCCGAACACCGCCAGATGACCGTCGGACCGGATTTCAAAATCCGGCGGCAGGGTCATCATCTTCAGGCGGTCTCTGCCGGAAAAGGCCACGGCATTGATCTGGTGTCGATCCCTTAAGTGCTTGACCGTCAACGGTTCACGGAAGGCGTTGAAATTGGGAGGCGTCTGCAACTCGAAAATTTCGCCCAGATCCTCATAGGCCGGACCGTGGCCGGCGTCGGTTTCCTGTTTGCTTTCGGGCTTTCCCTTGGGAAGTACGAAGCGTCCTAAAAAAATAAAGGTGGCAATGCCGCCGACCACCAGGGCAAGACCGATGGGGGTGACATCGAAAAGGCCGAAGGGTTCAAGCCCGAAAGGGGTCAGCAGATCATTGAGCAGAATCAGTGGACTTGAGCCGACCAGGGTGACGGTGCCGCCGAGGATAGCGCAAAAACCGATGGGCATCAGCATCTGGGAGAGGGGCAGATGCATGGATTTGCTGACCCGACGGATTGCCGGCAGAAACAGGGCCGCGGCCCCGATGTTCTGCATGAAACTGGAGATAAACGCCACGGTACCGCCCATGGCGATGACCACCCTTGATGCGCTGTTTCCCGCGAGCTTGACAATGGGTTGGACCAGCCGGTTGATCAGCCCGGTCTTGTCAAGACCCGCGCCGATGATGATCACGGCAATAATGGAGATCACCGCGTTGGAGGAAAATCCGGAAAAAGCCTCCTTAGGCGTGACCAGGTGCAGGATGGGCAAAAGCACGGTCATAAGGATGGCCACCATATCCACCCTTATCCATTCCACGATGAACAAAAAAACCGCCAGGCCGATCATGGCCAGGACCATGATGATTTCCTTGTTGAGTACAATGGGTTCCATGTGTTGTTAGATTCCTTTGGTTTTGGGTTTAACGGTCAGGACGCGACAATGGGTCATCTGAAGCAGAAGCTGAATATCTTTTCCGGCCTGTTCATATGAAACTTCGCGTTCATCCGGCAGCGATACGATGATTTCGGCAATATGATTTTCCCTTACAAACTGGCGGACTTCGCCAATATAATCTCCGCTCCGGTGGCTGATTTCCGTTTGCAGGCCATCATGATCCCTGCCGCAGGTGATCAAAGCCTCGATGGTTTCCTGAATGAGTTTTGCATCCCTTGTTTTGGGGTCGGAGGCATTATCCGGCCGGGGGTTGACTTCACCCGGGTCATCGATAAACAGGAAAAAAAGCCTGGCTTTGCTTCGCTTGCCGAATTCAATGGCAAATCGAACCGCGGCCAGCGCCGGCGGTGAAAACTCCCTGACGGGGATTAACATTCGTGTCACGATACCTCCCGGCTATATATGATTTTTAAGCCTGATCATTTGCGATGCGATTTCTTCAGCAGTAAATTGTTTCAAATCGAAACGTTTTAATGGGAACCCTTTTGCTTTTGAAACGGATCATCACCGCTTTCCCTGATTTTTTTCTGTTCCATGGCTTCTTTCAGGCAAAGATATAAATTTTCGAGATCCACGGGTTTCAGCAGGTAATCAAAGGCCCCGAGCCGCATCCCTTCGATGCCGGTTTCCACCGACGCGTTTCCTGTGAGCATGATGACTTCCGTGAGGGGTTTTAATTTTTTAATCTCTTTGAGCACGGCGATGCCGTCTATGCCCGGCATCAGCACATCCAAAAGGACCACGTCAAAATCGTTTTCCTTGATCATGGCCAGCGCCGTGGCGCCATCGGCCGCTGTTTCCACCTGGAATCCGCGGTTTTTCACCAGCCTGGACAAATACTTCCGGACCTTTTCCTCGTCATCCACAACCATTAAACGTGGGCTCATTATCCGCTCCTAATATTGTTACCATTGGGGCTCAGTAAGACAGCGGCGCCGCGCCGCTGATCCAATCGATCACATGGCAACTGCAAATATGATGCCGAAACAATATATGAAGGGTCAAGAATACGAGGCGGTAGCGCGTTATGCATTGTTATTACATGATTATTGTATTGGTTGGATAATTGGTATTCATAAGAATTCAGCGATGCCGAACAACAGGGACCACCCTTGGAAGCGGAAAAAGGTTTCAAAATGAAACGATTTTGATGAAACGATTTTGATGATATTGCGGCGTGCAGGCTGCCCTGGTTTTTCGAAATTTTTCCTTGATTAATTTTGCCGGATGCCATGTAATAGATCCTCCGGCGGGCGATACGATGACATCGATGATTTTCATATAACGCTTTATTGAAAGGGGATATCATGAGACGTCAGATCAACAGGATTTTATGCGCAACGGATTTTTCACGGTTTTCCCAGGACGTGGTCAATTACGGCATCCGACTGGCAAAGGAATTTCATGCGACGCTCTATATCTGTCATATTGTCGATGTGCCGACCGTATCGGTTTACGGCGAGGCCGTCATTGGTCCCATCGAGCACCAGAATCGCTTTATGGAGTACGCCAGGCAGGAAATTGAAAACCTGGTGGGAGACGAATCCATTGAATATCAGCCGCTGATCACTCTGGGCATCGCCACCGACGAAATTACCCGCCTGGCCCAGGAAAATATCGTTGACCTGGTGATCACCGCGACACATGGCCGTTCCGGTTTGAAGCGGTTCTTTCTCGGATCGGTCACCGAGCGCCTGATGCGGACCCTGCCGTGTCCGCTTCTGGTCCTGCGCGGAATGGAAGAGGGGGCCAGCCCGGAAAAGCCGCAGAAATTTCCCTTCAAGCGGATCCTGGTGGGATGTGATTTTTCAGATGATGCCGCCAAGGCCTTTGATTACAGTCTGAGCATGGCCCAGGAATTTGAAAGCGAACTCCATCTGGTTCATGTGGTCGAACCTTCCGGATACAAGGATCTGTTTAAAATGCCGGCCGACTCAGGCGACAAGTTCAAGCAGGATCTTTACGACATGATCACGGACAAGCTCATGGCCATGGTGCCCAAGGATGCATTGTCCTGGATTACGCTTAAAACCAAGCTGCTGGTGGGAAAACCGTATGACGAGTTGGTCCGCTACGCGGAAATGAATGATATCGACTTGATCGTCGTGGGTATCCGGGGATACGGCATGGTAGAAGAGCTGCTGGTGGGATCCACCACGGACCGCGTGGTCCGGCAGTCGCCGTGCGCGGTGATGTCCGTGTCGGCCAAATGACGGGGATAGCGGCAACAACACAATGATGTTTTAGGGCACTGGCGCCGCGCGGTCCCAGTGCCTTTTCTTTCTTTATGGCGTTTTGCGTCTTATTTACAACCCGGATTTTCCTGAATTCGTCACAGGGTTTTTTCTTCGATGATACCGCCCCGGGGATCAATGACGATCTCAC
>Ga0351930_1105_pt2 | contig 13709 bp, 10 predicted proteins | sample BONcelT113001E10_FD_205823 | JGI IMG/M metagenome (GOLD analysis project Ga0351930, IMG submission 205823) | Enriched cells from coal bed in the Powder River Basin, Montana, United States - BONCAT cells T11 rep2 HSBNCT.T11.300.1.E10 ...
CTTAATAGATTTCAGCCTGGCGCCAAACAGGAGGAACTTTTAAAAGATATTCCATTTTTTTTGTCGGAAGAAACCGTTAGTCTATGGACAGTCAACGCGCGGAAGGGGTTCGATGGGAAAAATGAGGAGCAGGATGAGACGCAGGATAAGAAGCCGAAAGAGACCCCGCTAGAATCATTTAAGGAACGCTTGAAAAAATACATTAAAAAAGATCTCAATAATTTATTGACTTCCGAGGGTGGCAATGTGTATACGCGTAATTATAGTAGCAATGTTGTTTTAGAGTATAAGAAATTCCTGAAATGGAAGGAGACGGAGCCGACGGCCCAGTCGTTTAATACGTTAAAACAAAACATCAAGATGGGGAAAGCCGAGGTCGATCGTCGTGATGTATTGAATAAAACTGTTTTCTGGCAAAAAAAATTACAGAGCAAACAAGAAGAGATGAACTCGTGGTGTAGTTGGATTCGCTGGACGGCGGCATTGCTTTTTATTGTTGGAGCATATTATAGCTATGCCGAGAGCAAAGACTATAAAAAGGTAGAAAATTGGTTAAAAGAGATTGATGTTTACAGAAACAAAGCTGATACTCTTTTTTGGGATACTACTTCGGGGAAAGTAGAAAAAGTAGACAAATTGAAAAAAGATGTTGAGCGAGTGGAGAATGAGCTGCCATCGAAGTTCAAAATGTGAGCCAAGAAGCAGTGATTCAATTTTGTTTTTAGCCGCTGCGCTATCCTTTAATTTTTATTGCGCAGATATTTGTGGTAAACTATGCAACTTACGGGTTGTTGGATGTTGATGGTGGCTCTGAAAAACATATAGGGAGGTATACATGGTGAATGGTCTAAAATTAACCAAAGCAAGGAGAGCTCTTCCTTGTGCTGTTGCTGTAGCAATCATCTTGTTCTTAGTTGCTGGTTGTAAGTGGAAACCCCAAGTGACAGTAACTGGGTACATAGAGGGGAGATTGTCTTTCATTTCTTCTCCACGACCAGGAAATCTTGCCAGCCTCTTAGTGCGCCGCGGATCTGCAATAACAATTGGACAAAAACTATTCACTCTAGAAGCTCAACCAGAAAGCGATATTGTCAACCAATTACAAGCAGACGTTGACAGGCTGATGGTAAAACAAGAACAGGCAAAAGTTAATTTGGCGCATGCAGATTCTCTCTTAAACCGTCGGGAGATTTTAGCTGCGCGCAGTGTTCTATCTCAAGAAGATTTAGAAAATGTGCAAGTTGCTAAAAAAAATGCTGCCAAAGAATTGCAGGTGACGAGCTCTCAGTTGGAAGCGGTGCGGGCACAATTAAATGTAGCCAAATGGGATAGCACAAAAAAAGAGATTCGTGCTGAAAAAGCCGGGATAATTTTCGACACTTATTTTGTGCCATCAGAATTTGTGCCGGCAGGCAAACCGGTGTTGTCTATATTGTCCAAAGAAGATAGATATATAGTATTCTACGTTCCAGAATATTTATTGCCCAAAGTTACCGTAAAGAAAAAAATCAGTGTAGCTTGCGATGGCGCCAAAACCCCGTTTTACGCCACGGTTAGCTTTGTTTATCCCAAAGCAGAATTTGCGCCGCCCATTGTCTATACAGATAAATCACGCGCGAGTTTAGTTTATAAAGTGGAAGCTGACATAGACAAAAATATTAGTCATGGCTGTCTTCATCTGGGACAACCGGTGGATATTACGTTGCCAACTGATTAATTGGTAATTAATGAAAAATTGCCAGAAAAAAAACAAATAATGTTTATTGTAAATAACGGCTAAATAGGAAGTTTTATGCCAAACGATCAATTTGTTATTGATGTCACAAAGCTTGGTAAATCCTTTGGCAAAGGAAAGGTAGCTGCTGTTTCCGATGTTACCATTCAAGTACGTCCCGGCGAGATTATTGGTTTTTTAGGGCCTAATGGCTGCGGGAAGACCACAACGATTCGTATGTTGTGCGGTCTTTTAACGCCGTGGCGAGGTAGTGGCCAGTGTTTGGGTTTTGATATCATGCAACAATCAAAACAAATTCGGGAACAAGTTGGGTATGTTACTCAATATTTTAGCCTCTATGATGGATTAAGTATTTATGAGAATTTGGTTTTTAGAGCGCAGCTTCATGGCATTGGTGATTATCAAAAAATAGAAAACATTATAGAGCTTATGGGTTTTCATCACCGCCGCCATCAATTAGCGAAAGCTTTATCTGGTGGTTATAAGCAACGCTTGTCATTAGCTGCCGCTTTATTGCATGAGCCGCGATTAATCTTATTAGATGAACCAAATGCTGGAGTGGACCCTAATGCGCGGCGCACATTTTGGGAAATTATCAGCGCTTTATCAGCGCGCGGGACCACAGTGTTGCTTAGTTCTCATGATATGACTGAAGTAGCAAGATGCCATCGTATAGCTTATATGAGTAGCGGCAAAGTGGTTATGGTTGGTGCTATTGATGATATTGTGGCGCAAGTCGGTTTAACCACTTGGCAGGTAACTGGTCCGAATCTCCCACTATTAATTAAACAGTTGCAAGTAACTCCAGGAGTAGATCAAGTGAATCCTTCATATGATCGCCTGCATGTTAGCGCTAAGCGAGGCGAAACGTTAGAGCAAGCGTTGCAGCCTTATATACACAATCCCAAGTATAAATGGGAAAAAATTAATCCAGAGCTAGAGGATGTTTTTATTTGGCTTACTAATTCAATAGTTGATACACGTTATGCGACATAAATTAATCTCTTGGTTTAAAATTAAAACAGTAATCAAAAAAGAGCTAACTTTATTGCTTCGAGATAAAGTTTCGTTAGTCTCTATCCTCATTATTCCCGTGCTGCAGGTTATTTTATACGGCTTTGTTTTAAACAGTAATCCTAAGCATATGCCGATGGCGGTTGTTGACGAGGATCGCAGCGTCTTCTCGCGTACCATTATCAAAGCTTTCGAAAATTCGCAGTACTATAAAATAACCCATGAGGAAAATAATGTTAAAGATGCTGAAAAGTTGCTTGATAACAGTAAAATACAGTTTTTTTTATTTATTCCTTCTTCATTTTCACACGATATAGTTAAAGGGAGGCAGCCGCATATTTTGTTTGTGGCTGATGCGATTAACAACATGGCGGCAGCAGGCGGTATCAACACCGCTGCTGGGCTAGAGAGTGTCGCTCTGAATGATTTGCTCAAAGGGGTGCTGAAGGTTGATAGTCAGCCACCGCCTTTTAAAATTATTATCGAACAAAAATATAATCCTACCAATAAGCCGCAATACTATACCATACCAGGAGTGATGTGTTTGTCGCTTGCCATGATTATGTTAACGATGACGCTAATGTCGGTGGTGCAAGAAAAAGAACACAATACCATGGAAAGTTTGTTAACCACCCCAACCAAGCCAATAGAAATTATGCTGGGGAAAATAGCGCCGTTTGTTTGCATCGTATATTTACAATTATGTTTTGTTCTGGTTATTGCGCGGTTACTATTTGCGGTGCCGTTTGTTGGCAGTTACTTGCTGTTACTGGTTGCAGCATTTCCATTTATTATCTCATCGTTGTTTGTCGGTCTATTGTTTTCAACGATGACCTCTAACCAATATCAAGCGGCACAGATTGCGAGCTTCTATGTTTTACCGAATTTTTTATTTTCTGGGTTTATTTTCCCCTTTTATGGGATGCCAAAATGGGCGCAGATTCTAGGCGAAATATTCCCGCTTACCCATTTCTTACGTATCGTCAATGGCATCATGATTAAAGGAAATAATTTTTATGACATCATCCCATTTTTGTGGCCATTAATATTAATTTTATTGGTTTTAATCACCATTACTACGTTGACGTACAAACAAACCTTAGATTGATGCAATAGGACGATAGGCAACATATGCTGAACAATAATAGCGGGGCAACAATGGATCTTTCTGTAGCAGAAAAGATTATTGCTAATCACCCTTTTTTCGTTCTTCTTTTGCCCCAAGATGTTGCTGAACTGGCGCAGCTATTGACAACCATACAGCTTGATTCTAAAGAGGTTATAGTAAAAGAAAATGATCCTATTGATTGCTTGTACTTTATTGTTAGCGGGACGGCAGCGGTAACCAAAACGAGTCATAAAATAGATGATGACTGCACTTCGAGCTCCTTAGGAATTTTGGGCGCTGGAGAAGCCATCGGTATTTCCAATGACGGTTTTTTTTCTATGAATAATCGCCGCACAGCTACGATCATCGCCGATAGCGCAGTGTGTTTGCTGCGTCTTAGCATTGAGGATTTTGAGGAATTCATCAGAAAAAAATCGCGACTTTATCCCGCTGTTTATCTCGTAGTGGAAAAAATCTTGCGAATCAATTTTCTTAAGAAATTGCCGATATTCAATACGCTCCAATCTGAAGAGATAGAATGGCTCATAGATAATATCGAGGAAAAAACAGTCCCAGCGCAAACAGTGCTTTTTAACCAAGGGGATGCAGCTCATGCCTATTTTTTGGTGAAAAAAGGGAAATTAATAACTTACGCTGCTAGTGATACGCAAGCGACAGCTACAACCTTTGTGCCGCCGCAGATATTAGCTATAGATACTATTGCAGCTGCCGGCAAATATACTGTGACAGCAAAAACCGTTGCTGATAGCGACTTATTGATCATACACAACGATTTATTAAATCATCTGCCACAGTTGCGCAATATTAATTTTACAAAAATTATTAATACACAGAGCATCCCAGCGCCGCTTGACACAATAAAAATCGACAAACATTTTATCACTAATGATCTTCCTGTTTTTATTTTGGTCAATCCCGGTAACCAAAAAATTTTACGATTACATGAAGTGGAATGGAAAATATGGAATTTGATAAATGGCAAAAATAGTGTCGCACAAATTAGCGCAACATATTTATTGGAGCATGGGGGCAACAAAAACAATTTTTTACGGCAGCTAAAAAAATTTTTGCTGGTTCTTGATGAATTAGGTTTTGTCACAGGGTTGGATATAAAAAAAACGAATAGATGGTTAAGATTATTTAATTGGCTGCATCCTAGACATTCTAGATATTTTATTTAAAGAATGACATATGCATAACGAGGAGTTGGATTTAGTAACAACTTTGCGAGCAGCAAATATTTTTGCTGCGCTTGGCGATGACGTTATTGAGAACGTGGTAACTCAAAGCCAAGTTTTGCACTTTAAAGCAGGTGAGATCCTTTTTACTCAAGGAAGCGAATCGGCGGGCGTTTATTTTGTTATCTCTGGCAAATTTGTAGCGCAGTTGCATCAAAATAAAGAGTTGTTAGAAGTGGGCGTTATCAATGCTGGTGAACTAATTGGAGAATTTGGCGCCTTATCTGGGCATGCTCATGCGTTGACGGTGCAAACTCTTGAAGAAGCCAAAGTATTGTTAATGCCCATCACGCTTTTTAAAGAGTTGTTTTTACATTATGCATCGGTTTGTGTTGCCACAGCTTCTCCGATGATTAATAGGTCAATTCACAATCTCCAGGCTGCTAAAAAAACTGTAAGTGCAGAGCATGCATTTATATTGCCAGCTGACATTAATTTACCTCTTAAGATCATTCGTCAACAATTGGGCGATATAACAGCAAGATATGCGGATGCTCTATTTTTGGCCGAAGATGAATTTGCGCAGATGGCTGATGATGAGGTTCAAAATAAAATTCACCTTCTCTCCCAAAATAAAAAATTTATTATATATTTACTTAATGGTTCTCGTGGTGTTTTTAGTGAGCGGGTTATCAATCAAGCTAACACCGGTTATTTGTTGATTAAGCCGGTGCCCGATAAAGAGAGTTATAATCTGGCGATTAAGGCAGTGCAGCAGCATGCAAAATTAGCAGATTTTCGTCAAGAGTTAATCATATTAGAAGAAAATCACGAGGGAAAGTTGCTCGCTCCCTGGATTAATCTCGCTGATTTTAATTTATATCATAAGATTAAATTAGATGATGTCGCCACTTGTAAGCGTTTGTCACGATTTTTAACTGGGAGAGCGAATGGCTTGGTGTTTGGTGGCGGTAGCGTTCGTGCTTGGGCTCATATAGGAGCAATTAAAGCCATCAATGAATTAAAAATCCCCATTGATATTGTTGGTGGAGTTAATGTTGGCGCTGTTATTGCGGGTTTGTATGCGCTGGGTTTGACGCATGAAGATATGATGCAGCGTTTTGCTGCAATGGTTGAGATGAGTAAAAATACTTTGGCATGGTACAACTTAACTTTGCCAACTATTGCTCTTTTTAACTGCAAAGGGATAACTTTGGCGCTGCAAAAATTATTTGGTGCATTAGATATTCAGCAATTAGCCTTACCTTATTTTTGTACATCATGTAATCTTTCAACTCATACAGTGGCAGTTCATCAGCATGGTAATTTATTCGAAAAAATTAGAGCAAGCATTGCGGCCCCTGGTTTATTCCCTCCCATGGTTATTGATGGTCAGTTACATGTTGATGGAAGCCTTACCAACAGTATTCCAATTGATAAATTGAAAAAAATTTTGGGAAGTCATGCAGGCAGTATTTTAGCTTTGGCGTTGACAAAATTCTCTGTTGACACGCGGCAATATAATTTTCCCCAGGTGATGCCTTTTGCTCAAGGGCTCTTGTATAAATTAGGATTTAATAGAAATAAGTATACATTGCCGACGTTTGGCGAAAACTTTTTGCGGACAGTAAATTTTGGCGGCAATTTTCTTGGCAATAGCAATCTTTGCTTGGCCGATGTTTTGGTAGAATTAGAAACTGCAGATAGCGCGACTTTAGCCGCTGTTGACACCACAACAAAAGAGTATGCACAAAATACATTAAAAAGTGGTTATGAAAAAACCTTAAAAACTTTAACCGCTTTTTATCAACATCACCAATAACAATGAAATAGGTAGTTATGGGCAATGTAAGTTTAGAGCTTATTAGAATTTTAAAGACCTCGCGTCTTTTTGCTGAGCTTGGTACTGAGGAAATTTTCGATATCCTGAATAAATGTAAATTACGTTATTTAAATGCTGGTGAAATTCTTTTTAATCAAGGAGAAAAATCGGATGGGGCTTATTTGCTGATTAGCGGGAGATTAGCCGCCAAGCTTATTAATGATCAAGTAATACGTAGTGTTGGCATGATTAATGTTGGCGAGATTTTTGGTGAATTAGGTGTGATTTCTGGTCAGCCCCGTTCTTTAGCTATTCAGGCAATTGACAACTCTGAAGTATTATTTATCAATGCTGATATATTTAAAGAATTATTTTCACATAATCTGTCGGTGTGTGTTGCCGCTGCTTCCCCCGTAGTGAAACGTACGCTTGATAATTTTAATTTAACTGACGCGCAGCCTAAAACTAAGCGGGTAGTTATGTTGCCAGCTGATATCAACTTACCACTTGATATTATCTATGAAAAATTTCGTGAATTAGCTGTTAAGCATCCCCATGTTGAATTCTTGCATGAAAAAGATTTTGTCGCTACCGCTGCGCTCAATAACCGCGACAACAAACTTGATCTCTGGCGTCAAGACAAAGAGGTAAGCGTGATCTTTTTAAAAACGCATGACAGTAATTTGGCGCGGTTAGCAATCAACGAAGCTCAAGTAATTTATTTGCTCGCCAATAAGCAGGTCAATGGAGATTTTCATGATTTAGTAGTGAAAACTATTAAATGGCAAAAACAGGCGAGCACTTTCCGCCAAGAATTAATTATAATTACAGAGAATAATAAGACACTAAATTGGCCAGGCAAGAATTTACAAGAGTTTAATCTTTGTCACAAAATCAGGCTTGATGATAATCCGAGTATTGATAGAGTTTGGCGCTTTATCGCTGATAGAGCTATTGCGTTGGTTTTGAGTGGTGGCGGCGTGAAAGGATTTGCACATATCGGCGCTATCAAAGCCATAACCGCATTAAAAATCCCCATAGATATTGTGGGGGGCACCAGCATTGGTTCTTTGATAGGTGGATTATATGCTATGGGATTATCTTGCCAAGAGATTGAAGAGCGGCTAAGAACATTAATTAACGGAGCGCGCGATATGCTATCTTGGCGTAGCCTAACAGTGCCACTGCTCTGCTTTTATAGTGGTAAAAGTGTTACGCAATCTTTACGTCAAATATTTCAAGATCAAAGAATTGAAGATTTATCTCTACCGTATTTTTGTACCTCTTGTAACGTTTCTTTGAATCAAGCAACGATACATAAACATGGCGGCCTATTTGAAAAAATCAGGGCAAGTATTGCTATTCCCGGTTTGATGCCGCCAGCAGTTATCGATGGTCATATGCATATAGATGGTAGTATGTTAAAGCATCTTCCTGTTGATAGCATGAAGGAAATTTTAGGCAGTAACTCAAATAAAGTGATTGCACTATTATTGCCCAAAAAAGCCATTGATAATAATGTTTATAATTTTCCTCCGGTGTTTACCTTTATGCAATCGCTGTTATATCGTTTGGGATTTAGGCGCAATCAATATTCTATTCCTTCATTCAGTGAGATTTTTTTACGAGCGGTTACATTTAGTGGGATGCATGCTGTGGCGGTCAATAGAGAATTAGCGGATGTTTTAGTAGATTTGGGCTTTGAAGATGCGCCGCTATTGGCTGTTGATGAACAAACAAAGCAAAAAATGTTAACCGTAAGTTACGAAAAAACTTTAGCAGCGCTTGAGAATTTTCGGGGAAATGTTTTCTCTTAAGACTATTTTGGTTGCTAAGACGAAACAATAAACTTCTCGTTATCGTTCGGAACCCTGCTGTGTTGTCACTAGATGATTCACTGCGTCATCACCCGCGGCCCCGTTGCAAACCGAACTTTTCAACAAAATTAAGGAGCATAACTGCTTAATTTTGTGAGATCCCCGCTTTCGCGAGGATGACGAAGGAGAGCGCGGATGACGAAGGAGCACTAGGATGACAAAGGAGCTCGAGAATGACAAAGGAGCTCGAGAATGACGAAGGAGTGCGAGAATGACAAGGTAGTGCGAGGATGACAAAGGAGCACGAGGATGATGAAGGAGCGGGAGGATGATAAAAATGTCAGATTGCAACAATCCCCTGCTGTATCATCGCCTGGAATTCCTACTGCGTCATCGTTCGGAACCTTGCTGTGTCGTCGGAACCCTGCTGTATCGTCGTCCGGATCATCGTCCGGAACCATACTGTTTCATCGCCTGGAACCATACTGTGTCATCGCCCGACTTGATCGGGCGATCTCTGGAGATCACCCGATCAAGTCGGGTGATGACATGCATAGAGTCGGGTGATGATGTGCATAGGGCCATGATGACGCGTATAGGATCGGATGATGATGTGTATAGGGTCATGATAACGTGCATAGGATGGGTCGTATGCATAGGGTTTGGTGATGACGCTGCATAGGGTTGAGCGATGACACACGTAGAGATGGGTGATGATGCAGCAGGGTTGAGCGATGACACGCGTAGAGATGGGTAATGATGCAGCAGGGTTGGGTGAGGTGATGACGGATTATGGTAATAACGTATAAGCTCTTACTGTTTTTTTATTTAAAATAATCTAAACAAAGGTTTTGGAAATTTATAAAGTCATCGCATTTATTCACAGCAAGACAAAATTCTTTACGGTGTTTAATATTTTTGGCATATGGACGGGCTAACTTTCGCGCTTGAATTACGGCGTTTTTTTCGTTGCCTAATAGGTTAGTTAAAAGTTGGACGTGAGTGATATATATTTTGCCAATCTCTGCGATTGAGGGCGTTATAAATTTTTTTTGTTCCATTTGAGCTAGCAACTCACCAATTAGCCATGGTTGCCCTACGCCGGCGCGGGCGATCATTACTCCTGCACAGCCAGTTGTAAACATTTTTTTTAGTGATTCAAGAGAGGTTACATCGCCATTGCCAATTACTGGGATTTTTAGTTGATTGACAAAAAAATTAATGGCATCAGGATTGCATGGAGTATTGTAGCGATCTTCCCAGTTTCTGCCATGCACTACCACACAATCAACGCCAGAATCACCAAGTACTTGTGCTATTTCACCATTAGTTTTGTCATCTCTAGCTACTCTGATTTTTACGGATAATGGTAGCGCGGTGCTGTGACGCAAGGCGAGAAGTAGCTTGTGAAGTTTCGGGCGATCGAGCAGCAAACTTGACCCTGCTCCATTGCCTCTAATTTTTGGGACTGAACAACCACAGTTAAAGTCGATCAAGTCGGCTCCAAGATCGGTGATGATTTTTGCTGCTTCAGATAATACAAGCGAAGAATTTCCTACCAATTGAAAACAAACAGGGCCTTCGTTTGGATCTTTAGCTAAAAAACGTTCTTTAGTTTTCTTTGAGTTTTTGGTCAGGGAATTAGCAGAAATCATTTCTGAATAAGAAAAAGCAGGTTTACTATATTGCCAGGTTAGTAACCGAAAAGGTGCTGAACTAAATCCAGCCAGTGGTCCTTGAATGATATTTACAGGAAAAGTGCGTTTTCCGATGGTGAGTTTGGTGAGCATAACTATACTATAGTATGTTAGGTGGAGGTGGGCAATGCTAAAAATCTTTCTAGCAAAAAACAGTTGTTATGGTAGCATTAATTTATGAAAACGATTTCGCTAGTTATGCCTTTTTACAATGAAGGTGGCACCGTTTTTGAGTTTTTTGAACAATTGTTGCCAATTGTAAATGCGCTAAAGCAATATAATTTTGAGCTTATATGTGTTGATGATGGCAGCACTGATGACACATTTGCCAATTTGGGCAAAATAAACGATCGGCGCATCAAGATCATTCAATTTTCTCGTAATTTTTGTAAAGAGGCTGCTATTACTGCTGGCATCGATTTTGCTGCAGGGGATGCGGTAATTCCGCTTGATACTGACTTACAAGATCCTCCAGAGTTGATAGCAACTATGCTGCAACAATGGGAACATGGATTTGAAGTGGTGCTTGCAAAAAGAAAAAGCCGGATTACCGATTCATGGCTAAAAAGAAATAGTGCCAAATGTTTTTACAAAATCCACAATTATCTTGCCGAATTTTCAATTCCGGATAACGTTGGGGATTTTCGTTTGATAGATAGGGTTGTTGTTGATGCTCTAAAAAAATTGCCAGAACGACAAAGATTTATGAAGGGATTATTTGCTTGGGTTGGGTTTAAAACCACAGTGATCGAATACGATCGCGCCGAACGTGTTTCGGGAAAAACCAAATGGAATGGTTGGAAATTATGGAATTTCGCGCTCGATGGTATTACTAGTTTTAGTACTTTGCCATTACGTATTTGGGGCTACGTGGGAACTTTCCTTGCGATCATAGCTTTCATTTATGGCAGCTGGATTATACTTAGAACATTAATTAGCGGTGTTGATATCCCCGGCTACGCTTCGCTTTTTACCGCCATTTTATTTATTGGCGGAATTCAAATGATTGGCATCGGAGTTTTAGGCGAATACCTAGGACGCGCCTATCAGGAATCCAAACAACGCCCGATTTATATAGTACGAAAAATTATTGACAACTCTCAACATGTTCAACCTGATCAAACACACTAATTCTCGTGCTTTTTGGTTACTTTTCTTGATAGCAGCTATTAGTTTTGTTTTTACCTTAAATTTATTTCACATCGGAGAAGAGGGTGTATACACCATAAGCTCGTTTGAAATGTGGTATAACAAACATTATCTTTACTCTTCGTTATATGGCTGTAACTATGGCAGACCGCCATTGTTCAATTGGCTGATTATTTCTTTAGCCAAAGTTGTTGGTTGGTCGCACATGTTATTGGCATCGCGGCTAGTGGCGGCGGCTATAACTATCGGTTCTGGCTTGGTGTTAGCGTGGCTAGCAAAAAATATTTTTCATGACAAAGGACTGGCTGCTTTTTCTGCGCTTGCTTATCTTACTACTGATGCTTTGATGTACCATGGTTGGCTTGCGTACTCCGATCCATTATTTGCTTTTTGCATTTTGGTAGCTGTCGCTTGTTTGTGGGTGGCGTGTGAAAAAAAACATTTTGGCCTATTGGCAATAGCCGCATGTGCATTGATTGCTGCATTTTTGACTAAAGCACTTACAACTTATGTGTTTTATGCTGTTGCCTTTGTTCTTTTGTATTTTTTTGGGGCACGGAAATTTTTGCTTCATCCGGTTAGTATTATTTTGCATTTAGCGGCTTTTAGTGCGCCATTTGCATGGGCGTTGGTTACTAATAACGCTAATGGCAGCGGTTTAGTTAGAGATATTATATATTGGGGATTGCAAGCCAATAGCCAAATTAGTATCACGAGCTATCTACAGCAACTTATCGCTTTCCCGTTTGAAATTTTCCTACGAGTGTTGCCCGTAAGCTTAGTTGCGCTTTATTATTTTTGGCAAAATCACAACATCCAAAATTTGCTTCATAAATCGGCAATAAAATTTTTGATTTTATTTGTTGGCATTAACTTTTTGCCCTATTGGCTGTCAGCAAAACATGCGGTGCGATTTATTCTTCCTCTGTACCCATTTATGGTTTTATGGTGCTCATATATTATTTGGCACGCCAATTGGCGCGTTAACGCGCGCGCAGTCAAGGTTGCTCTGATTTATTTTATTGCAGCCATAATTATTAAATATCTTAGCGTAATATTTTGGTGGCCACAGTATCAAAAAAATTATCGTGGTGATTATCCTGAGATTGCACGGGATATTATTGCAAAAATTGGTCATTATCCAATATATGCAAATGATGCTGGCGCAATCGAACATAGCGTGTTTGATAACATCAATATTATGCGATATCCACTACCCCCTGTAAAAAATCTTAGTTTACGACCAGCTGAAGAAAAAGATTATTTTGTTGTTACTGGGGATAAAAATTTTAATTCTGGCAAGCTTGTTCATGAATACAGCATAGGAAAATCCAAGCTTAAGCTTTACTTAAATCAAATTTCAAACCTTGACACCCCAGTTTATTGATGTTTATATGCGTGCATAGCGGGGATTTGTAATTTCTACTTATTATATAATTGTATAAATTTTACGGTAATTCCTACTTCTAGCCAGATCCACTCTCTTTTGCTTTGCCAAGCTTTGCAAAAAATATCGATCTCGTTATGCTTCCATTAAGATATTGGACAAAAATAGTACGTTTTATTGCGTCCGTATTAATCCTGTGTCTTATGGGACTGTTATAATCTGACATTTTTGTCCTTGCTAACGCGGGGATCTAACACAATCAAGAAATCATATTCCTTGATTGTGTTGAAAAGTTCGGTTTGCAACAATCCCTTATGTTAATTGTTTTTGCTAAAGAGGAAATTTACATGACATTTGCAAAATTAAATCTGCACCCCAAAATTTTACAATCTATAGAGGTATGTGGTTATAACAAACCAACGCCGATCCAAATTCAAGCTATCCCCGATATTTTAAACGGAAAAGATATAGTGGCTTCAGCACAAACCGGCACTGGGAAAACAGCAGCCTATGTATTGCCAGGCTTACAACTTTTGTTTACAAAAAAATCTATAGGCAAGCCACGTATTTTGATTTTGGCGCCGACCCGCGAATTAGCCGGTCAAATCACTAAAGTTATTGGTAAATACGGAAAATTTATGAAAGTTAATATTGCCAGCTTTGTTGGCGGAGTTTCTTATCATAAACAATTTCAAGAATTGTCTCGGCCAATCGATATTATTATAGCGACGCCAGGCCGGTTGATGGATCACATGAAAAACAAGCGTCTTGATTTGTCACA
>Ga0351930_1124_pt1 | contig 13487 bp, 6 predicted proteins | sample BONcelT113001E10_FD_205823 | JGI IMG/M metagenome (GOLD analysis project Ga0351930, IMG submission 205823) | Enriched cells from coal bed in the Powder River Basin, Montana, United States - BONCAT cells T11 rep2 HSBNCT.T11.300.1.E10 ...
CTCGTGTAAGATGCGAAATATCAATTCTTAAATTTTCGCTCCCTGAGCCTGTCGAAGGGTATGGAGTGGTCAATACACATTCACCAAGGGTGTTGAAGATTTTAACACCCCCTAACCCCCTCTTATTAGAGGGGGAATTATCCACCCCTAAGCCTTCGGGGTAGCTGATTTCTATGTAATCCGTAGCAGGATTTGGGAAAAGTAAACTTATGCTTTGCAAATCTTCTATACTTGTCGGTAATCCATTCCCTATGAATTCTACAAGCACTGTGCTGTCAATCCGCTCGAAGACAAAATATGCTTGGCAATCAATTTCGCCTTCGTATTTTGGCGAAAAGCTAACCTTTATATATTCTAACGATGATTCATCAATTTCGAATGGTAAAGTAGGGTTCACCAACTCGAATGAGCTTTCCGGTTCATTACATTCCATCATAATATCAACGATTTTAACTCTATAGTTGCTTTGATTGATTATCGTGAAATCACGCGTGTCGGATTCGCCTATTTCGAGTGTTCCGAAAAATACAGATTTCCTGTTAGGAATAACGTGGAAAATTCCTCCGAAAGAATATAAGTTGACCAATCCGGCATCTGTAATGGAATTTGAGAAAAATTTAAGATGTGCAGAAATTGAACCAGCCATTGTCGGGCTACATTTTACGGTCAGTTCTAAAGAATCATTAGGCGATATTACCACAGAGTCAGCCGGGGCGAGTAGCTCAAATTGGTCAATATTCAATCCGCCAATTCTGATGCTATCTATCACTAAATCCTCATCACCGACATTATGAATGATAAAAGCAGTGGTATCGTGCACATAGCCTAATGGTATGACGTCGAAGTTAATATTCGATGCAGCATATTTCAATCTTGCACCCGGTTGTGGCAATAATACAGTCACTTTTATGGTTATCGAATTCACTTCCCCACAATCATTTTTCAAGCGACACTGATAGTTTCCGCTATCATCTTCAACAGAATTTTCAATGATATATTCCGATGTGTTAGCTCCTTCGATGAGTACATTATTTTTATACCATTGATATGATTTTGCATTTTCTGCCGTGACTCGCATTGTAATCGTTTCGCCCAAAATAACTTGTTGAATATTAGTTTGTGAAGTGATTTTCGGGAGTGGTTCAACCTTAATTGTCGCTTTATTACTTTGGATTGTGCCACAAGAATTTCTAATTTCGCAATAATATTCACCTGCATTAGAAGGGGTTAAATTTGTAACCGACAAATTTGGACTGTTTGTCCCAATTTTGTTACCATTATGGAACCATGTATAAATAAGTTCAAGTCCGGTAGCCGTAACACTTAGAGTTAGATTTTCTTTTTCACACAATGTTTGAGAGCCGGGATGTTTTGTAACGGTCGGGACGCTGTTCAATGCTAATTTAGCTACATTAGTTGTAATTGGAGCACCGCAAAATCCCGTTACCTTACAAGTGTAATCGCCTACATCTTCGGCACGGACAGAACTTATTGTATAGGAATTGCTTTTTGCATCTTTTATTTCAGCGTTATTCTTGTACCATTGGTATGTAACTGAGAATCCATCAGCTTCAACGTAAAATGCAACCTCTCCGCCGATACATGAGTTGTATGATGATGGTTGTTGGATAATTTTAGTGCTTGGCCTGACATTAATTTCAGCATCTTTTGTCGGCATAATTATATTGCAAGATGAACTAAGAAGAACTCCATAATGCCCATTGCCGTTAGCTTGAATATTTTTAATAGTGTAAACCGAATCGGTTGCCCCTGGAATTGCTTGTCCGTCTTTTCTCCATTGGTATTTAATCCCTGTGCCTTCAACTTCTACCCACATTTTATAATCATCACCGACGCATAAAGTCGCCGGTATAGGGTCTTTTGTAATTGTGAAATTGCCAAAAATTCCAAATCTGTCCGAAATTGTTGATATCGTCGGGTCGTTCGCATCTGTTATCTTTAATTTATAATTGTCACCTTGTTTAAACCCCGCAGGAACATCCCATACATAAACACCGCCCACAGCATTGAAATTGCTAACAATCGTGGTAGTCCATGAGGTTCCACCATCACTCGAAAGTTCTATATTTACATGTGTTATACCTGCTAATGTCCAACGTATATATGCTTTATTGTTCACACAGAAGTCCATTCCTGTTTTTGGCTCAGTTATAGTCACACCTTTGACAATTACTTCGATTGGCTCCATCCAATTCCATTGTTCGGTATTTTGGGCTAAGTCATCTAAATCCACACCGCATCCGACTGCTCTCAAATAATATTTGCCCGGAACCTTTGGAGCTTTCCAAGTAAAATCAAATTCGGCGTACCCATCAGTCATTTCTTTCGGAGTTGAATGTGTAATTTCTCCACCAATAGTTTTAGTACCACTTCCACCGGTCATTGTTCCTGTGTTGTCTTCACCTGTGATTGATGTCTTGATTGCCGCATTAATCCCCGCTCCGGCTGACGTTGAATGTGCTACTTTGACTGTAATAGAAGCACTTTCTTCAGGTTTGAAGATAAAATTCCCCTTAGAGCTCGTTGCCGAAAGTTGTACTGTAGTATTTTTTGCACTTGCATGGCATCCTGAACCCGAACACCCTGCAGAAATAGTGGAAGTTCTTGTTGCACGTCCTGTTTTGGTGGCATAAATTTCAACTGAACCATAAGCAACGATTAAGATTATCAATAAAGTAGCGAACTTTTTCATTATAAAATATCCAAATATAATTTTTTAAATTTGGTAAAATTAACAAAAATTTACCTTTGTTCAAAACTAATTCATAGATTTCGTTAAGTTTTCATCAAACTAACATAATTATTAGATTATGCTAATTTGAAAAGTTAACTATGCAACATTGTGACATGAAACGAACATAATACAATAAAAATGTTTTTTTATTGTGACATAATATGTTATTTTTAGCTAAGTTTGTAGTTTAAAAATTGATTTTATGAAAAAAATCTTTTTTATTAGATGTTTTAAATTAAATTCACAATAAACAAAGGTCAAAAATGAGTTTAAGTTTAATCGGAAAATCAGTCAGTGTATCGGCTACTCTCAAGTTGAATGAGACAGCTGCAATCCTGAAACAAAAAGGAGAACCGGTTATTCATCTCGGTGGCGGCGAGCCTAAAACAAAAGCTCCCGTTGAAGCATTAATGGCAGTTGCCGGTTTCGTCAATTCCGGAGAAATACGTTATACTCCGGCGGATGGCATTCCGGCTCTAAAAAAAGCAATTATCAGATACACCGAAGAATTTTATAATCGTAAAGTCGAACCGGAAAATGTTATAGCATCGAGTGGAGCAAAGCAATCTATCATGGTTGCACTCCAAGCTATTCTCAATCCGCAAGAGGAGGTAATCTTCCCTGCACCATATTGGGTTAGTTATCCGGAAATGGTCAAACTCATTGGCGGTGTTCCTGTGCCGGTACTTGCCGAAGACGGCTCATTTTATCCGCGTCTTCAAGATATTGAACAAAGAGTAACCTCATATACAAAATGTATCATCATCAACAGCCCCAACAACCCGACCGGTGCTATGTATCCTGAGCAATTCATAGCTGATATAGTCGAATTTTGCGAAAAACGCGGGATTTGGTTGATTATGGATGATATTTACCATCGCCTAATTTTTGATGGAAAAAAGCCACTTAATTGCTACAATTATGCTAAAGATACTTCTGAAAATTCTAAGTTAATCGTAATTAATGGCGTTTCTAAGCAATATGCTATGACCGGATTCAGAATTGGTTGGGCTATTGGCAATAAAAGATTGATTGAAGCTATGACAAACATTCAGGCTCATCAAACTTCAGGCCCATCGGCAATTACGCAAATTGCAGCCGTAGCAGCTATTAATGGAGTGCAATCCTCAGTCGAAAGCCTGCGATTGACTTTGGAAAATAACAGAAATATTATGATGGATAGGCTCAATTCCTTTGACGGAGTAAAAGCCTACAAACCTGACGGTACTTTCTACTGCTTCGCAGATTTCAGCTATTATCAAAAAGACTCCGCGAAATTATCCAAATTTTTATTGGACAAAGTAAGAGTGCTTACAATGCCCGGAATCGAATTCGGCTTAGATGGCTTCCTCCGACTATCAACATGTGGTACAGTCAAGGATATTACCGAAGGAATTGAAAGAATAAAATGGGCTTTAGACCCCAACGCTCCAAATGAATTATATATTGGTGAAAGAAAATTAGTGAGGGATTGGTTATGAAATATTTAGAATTTGATACTCCTGCAGTAAAACAAGCCGGCGAACTTGCGTCCGACTATAAATTAAGCAATAACGGACTTATAAATCTCGATAGAGTTTTTTGGAATTTGCCCGCTTCGGCATTATACGAGGAGTCAGTTTTCCGTGGCGAAGCACACGTTACCGATGGCGGTCCACTCGTGGTGCATACAGGTAAATGGACGGCTCGCGCTGCAAACGATAAATTCATCGTAAGCGAATCCGAAAATCATGACAATATTTGGTGGGGCGTGTATAATCGTCCATATTCCGCTGAAAAATTTGGAGTTCTATTTTCCAGATTACAAGCATTTCTCGAAGGCGAGGAACTTTTTGTCCAAGATTGTTATGCAGGTGCAGACCCTGATTACAAACTACCCGTAAGAATCATCACAACTCATGCTTGGCAAAGTCTTTTTGCTCGCAATATGTTCATTTTGCCCAAATCTCGTGATGAATACAAAAAGCATATCCCGGAATTCACCATGATTGCTGCTCCCAAATTTAGTTGCGACCCAAGAATTGACGGCACAAGAAGCGAAACCGCCATTGTGTTGAACTTTGCTTCACGTATTGGGCTTGTGCTTGGTTCGAGCTATGGTGGCGAAATCAAGAAATCAGTCTTTACTGTAATGAATTATCTGTTGCCACTGAAAGAAGTTATGGCGATGCATTGCTCAGCAAACGTTGGCAAAATGAAAGATGTAGCTCTATTCTTCGGTTTATCGGGCACAGGTAAGACAACTTTATCGGCAGACCCTAACCGCCAACTAATTGGCGATGACGAACACGGTTGGAGCGATTCAGGTGTGTTCAATTTCGAAGGTGGATGCTATGCAAAAGTTATCAGACTTTCGGCGGAACACGAACCTCAAATTCACGATTGTACGAAACGTTTCGGTACAATATTAGAAAATGTTGTCTATGACAATGCTACACGCAAAATTGACCTCGACGATGATAAGTTGACTGAAAATACTCGCGCTTCATATCCATTGGATTTCATTCCAAATGTTGTTGAAGAAAAAATGGCTTATTCGCACCCGAAAAACATAATTTTCCTTACTTGCGATGCAACCGGTGTTTTGCCACCAATAGCACTATTGGATATGGAACAAGCCATGTATCATTTCATAAGTGGTTATACTTCAAAAATTGCCGGAACTGAAATCGGACTTGGTATCGAACCCGAAATCACTTTCAGTGCTTGTTTCGGAGCGCCCTTTATGGTACATCACCCATTTTACTATGCTGATTTGCTTCGCAAGAAAATGGAAAAGCACGGTACAAAATGTTGGTTGGTCAATACCGGCTGGGTTGGTGGAAAATTTGGCGTAGGCAAACGTATCAGTATTCGCCACACCAGAAACTTACTCAATGCAGCTCTTGACGGAAAATTGGATAATACCGAATACAGAACAGATAAAGTATTCGGATTCAAAGTGCCTTTATCATGTCCCGAAGTTCCCGAAGACGTATTGGAACCATCAAATGCTTGGGGCAATAAAGATGAGTATTGGAACAAATACGACAGTCTTGCCGCTCGATATATCGAGAATTTCAAGCTTTTCGCAGAAGGTTGCTCGGATTCAGTTTTGAATGCAGGACCAACACGGATAGCTAAAAAGCAATAAATAGATATTCTAGATTTTAAAGGGGGGCAATTGCCCTCCTTTTTTTATTCGTAACCGAAATGATAGAATAGCACTTTATATATGATTAGCGTAACATAATCATATTACAAGACAGATATTAACATTCAAACTCGGTATCATCAATTATGAATATAAATTAATATTGCAAATGCTGATTTCATTAGGATTGAAAAGATTCCTTTATTACATTTGTAAGTTAAATAAATTTGATTGGAATACAAGAATTTATGAAATTAAGATTAATATTGCTGATTATGCCAATTTTATTACTCAGTAATCAAATTGTACTATCTCAAGTTCAAGGACAGCAAAGAATTGATTCCTTACTGAACGAGGTTACGAATTTGCAGGATGATTCGACAGGAGTAATATTATTGGCTCAATTATCGTTTAGCTATCAAGGTGTAGACCCCAAAGAAGGTGTTAAATATGGAAATATGGCTTATAATCTGGCAAGTAAAATTAAATGGGACAAAGGTATTTCCGAAGCTTACAATGCTATTGGAACCAACTATATGTCACTATCGGAAAATCAGAAAGCTCTGGATTACTTCGAAAAATCAATTGCAATCAATAATCGAATTCAGTACAAAAGTGGCATTGCCACAAATTACAATAATATTGCAATAATGTATTCCAGAGTATTTGATTACGATAAATCTCTTGAATATTATGAAAAAGCTCTCGAAATTAATCAAGAATTAGGAAAAAAGAATGCTATTGCAAGCAATCTAACTAATATTGGAAATGTTTATCGTAATAAATTGAATTATAACAAGGCAATCGAATATTATTTAAAAGCTTTGAATGTAAATGAAGAAATTGGCAGAAGAGCTGGTGAAGCCACTAACTTAGAGAATATTGGTTTGATTTATTCCCGACAAAATATTTTTGATAAAGCTATAGAATATTACCTTAAAGCTCGTGATATAAATGCCGAAATTGGAAGAACAGTAAATTTGGCTAACAATATTAATAATATTGGAGTTATTTATACTCACCAAAATGAATTCAAACTTGCCAATGAATTTTTCAAAGAATCTCTCGAGATTAATTTGCAAATTGGTAATCAGCGTTCAATTGCTAATAATTACAGCAACTTGGGCGATGTTCAGCAAAAAATTGGTAATTATGCAAAATCGCTAGATTATTTCCATAAAGCACTCAAAATTAACGAAAAAATTGACAATATAAATGGTAGGGCTATAAACTATGGCAACATTGGAACTACATATTTGAACCAAGTACTGTACCCCAGTGGTAATACTAATAAAATAGCTCAGATTTCGACTGATACTTTGAAAAAATTATTATTGAATAAAAGCTATTTTTATCTTAATAAAGCCATTGATGTTTTGACAGAATTAGAAGACATCCACAAATTATCTTATTATCATGAAAAATTAGCCATTGTATGTGAATTGTTAGGCGATTATAAAGCAGCTTACGAATCCTTCAGGAAACATAAGACAATGCAAGACAGTATATTTTCTTCGGAAAATAAGAAAGTTTCGGAATCAATTGTAGAACGTGACATTCAATTAAAAGATGAAAGAATTAAAAGTTTGGAAGCCATTGACCATATAAATGATTTGTACAAATCAATATTGTTTGGCAGTGTCTTCTTCCTTTTTATTTTAGTGGCAACAATATATGTAAGATTTAGAGAAAAGAAGAAGTTAAGCGAAAAATTAACTTTACAAAATCATGAAATTGAGACTCAAAGAGCAAGCCTTGAAGAGATGAACGAGCATGTTTTTTCTTCAATTCGTTATGCATCGTCTATCCAAAATGCTTTGCTACCATGGGAAAATACACTTATTAATTCCTTCAGAGAGCATTTTTCAATATATAAACCTAAAGCAATAGTATCAGGTGATTGTTATTGGTTCCAAAAAGTTAACGGAATCAAATTTGTTGCAGCGGTGGATTGTACAGGGCACGGAGTACCGGGCTCGATGTTAGCTGTAATTGCAAATACGGTGCTTGATGATGCTGTCGTAAGCAAAAAACTCACTGATACTTCGGAAATATTGCAACATATCAATATGAAAGTAACTGAAGTTCTGCACCAGCGAGATTATGAGAATACTTCACGAGATGGGATGGAAATTGCATTGGTCGCAATTCACAAAGAAAAATTGCAATTCTCCGGTGCAGGCAGACCACTTTATATTTTTGATAAAGAATTAGAAATTATCAAAACAGACCGCAAAGGTATAGCAGGCTATTTGAATAACTTAGACTATGAATATAAATCCTATGAATGTCCGATTAGCGATGGTATGACTATATATTTAACAACTGATGGGTATGCCGACCAAATGAATGAAGAGGGAAAAAAATTCGGAACAAAGAGATTTAATGAATTGTTGAAAAAAATATCATCAAAACCTATCAAAGAGCAACACGATATATTAATTCGGGAGCTAGCTATTCATCAAGGTGATAGGAATCAAATTGACGATATTACAATTGTAGGTATCCAATTATGACATAATCTAAGATTATTTTTACTTGTAAATACTATCTTAGCCAATAACTAATATAATGTTCACTTCAACTTTATTTCAGACAAATATGAGCTGAAATGTTAATATAAATTAATTGGAAATGATTGTATTTTGATATATATTTGTAGTTTGCAATATTGTTAGGAGAAACTAAATTGGTGCAGATTACAAATGAAATTCTTGACGATGCCAGACAATGCGGAGACGCCCATGCAGACGATTTCATTACACAGGTTGTCAAGAAACACGAACTATCTGAAATTAATATTTTCTTCAAATCATTGGTTTATAACAACCAAATGCACAAACCCGGTATCCCCGCCGATTTCATAGATTATGTAAATGCAAACTCCAATCTACCACCGTGGGCTGATAAATCAAAGATTGAATTAGCCCAAAATGCTTTCACTCGAATTGGTCCCGTATTCGTAGTTTCCTATTTTTGCAAATCACTTCCTGAATGTTATGCTTGTGGGAAGGGTGCAGAAGTTTTATACAAGACAGGGCGTCTGACCGAACATACTCGAAGACGAGTAGCCCAAACTGCCCAATTTGTCCTTGATGTTATGTCGCCGGGAGGATTAGAAGAAAATGGGCGAGGAATTGCCACTACTCTCAAAGTTAGACTGATGCACGCTTCAATAAGATATTATTTTATGAGAGAAGTCAATCGTGGAAGAATCGAATATGACCCGACTCATTACGGTTACCCCATCAATCAAGAAGATTTGTTAGGTACTATGCTTGCATTTTCATGTGTAGTAATCGAAGGAATGGAGCAACTTGGCTTCATAATATCGGTTGACGAAAAGGACGCAATATTACATTTGTGGAAATGTGTAGGTTATTTAATCGGAATAGACGAGAAATTGATGCCCGTAGATTATCATTCTGCTCTACAAACTTGGAATATGATTACAGAAAGACATTTTGAACCAACAACAGCAGGAAGTGACCTCACTAATCTTTTGGTTGAATTTTTAGATGAAATATTGCACGAAAAGTTTTTATACGATGTTGTTCCGATTTTGATGCACAGACTTTTGGGAGATAATACTACAAAGCTCGTAGGTGTTCGGACGCCAAAGATTTATAACCCTATTGCTTTCATAGCTTTTATATTAGGTATATGGCTCTTGAAGTTTGAAAGCCGAGGCTTTATTTCCAAAATCACTTCTCATTACGTGAATATGAAAATAATGATTGGCTTAGAAAAATACATAGCCGAAGGCGAAGATACCGGTATTTACATTCCTCCAAGTCTCAGAGAGGATTGGCAAATGGACAATCACTTGTTATCATTATTCAAAAAGAGGTAAAATATGGATAATTTACTGAATCTTCAGAATTTGAACCTTCCACAGATGATACTGTTTATCATCGGCTGCATATTTTGGTTGCTCACTTATATCATATATATCAAAAACATAAAATCCAAACAATTTGTAGAAATTCCTCTTATAGTAGTAAGCCTTAATATAGCTTGGGAGTTCATATGGAGCTTTCCTTTCGGTAGTTCTGTAGGCGATTATATGGGAACTTCGATACAAATTGGATATAGTTTATGGTTTTTCTTTGACTGTTTCATATTTTGGGGAATTTTGAAATATGGATATAAGCAGTTCCAAAACCCATTCTTTCGCGAAAATTCCAAAATAATAGCAATCATCACAGTCATTTTTGGTTTGATTTTCTTCTATACTTTTAAAAATGCCGGTTACGATACAGAGATTGGAACAATCTCAGCATACCTTGATAATATCATGATATCTGCGCTCTATATATTCCTATTTGTCAATCATGCTGATAAATCATTATTCTCATATCATGTTGCTTGGTACAAAATGTTAGGCACAGGATTAATTTCAGTTGCATTAGTTTGGCATTGGAACGATAATTATTTTTTGATGTTCATCACATCAGTAGTTCTAATTATGGATTTTTATTACATTTTCATAGTACATAAAAAAAGGATAAACCCGGAATGAACATAGCTTTCATCAAGAATATAACCACAAAAGGCGTAAAGCCCGGTATGACAGCTCATGAAGAAAAGGGAGTTATTATAACAAATTATATCCTTCTTCTGGCAACTGGCGTTGCATTTTTCCGTATTTTTTTGTTTTTATTCACAAGTGATTTATTCCATAGCTTGATGTCAGTTATCTCGACATTGCTTTTTCTCTTTGCATATTACATGAACACCAAGCAATATTACGATTTCGCCAAATTTTTTCTTATGGTTTCAGGCACATTAGCTCCACTTCTTAAGGAATTAATGTCAGGCGGGACAGGAAATCAACACTTTCTTATTATAGCCAGTTATGGCGTCGTATTCCTATTGTTCAGTCTTAAGGATAAAGTTAAGCTGATTATCGCACTTCTAATGCCTACTACGAGTATCATAATAACTGTGTTTTTCTCTAATATCATATCCGAACCGGTAATTTTATCCCCCGAAACAATTAAAATGGAGAAGTTCTTTGGTATAATGTCGGCTAGTGTCATTATTGTCTTGGTCATTTGGTATTTCGTTAAGCAAAGCACAAATAGCGAACTGAAGCTAATAAGTACCAACAATTTGCTCCAACAATTCAACAACGAAATTTCTGAGCAAAAAGCACTGATTGAAGAACAACATCGGGCACTCACGGCTTCAATTCAATATGCTAAAGATATTCAGTCTGTCATATTACCTTCAAAATCAGAGCTTAACAACTTGTTTCCAGATAATATGATTTTTTACAGACCAAAAGATGTTGTTTCCGGAGATTTTTATTGGTTTGCAGATACTGCTGATTGGAGATTTATTGCAGTGGTTGATTGCACAGGACATGGAGTTCCCGGGGCATTCATGTCAATGATAGGCAATGATTTGCTTAACCAAATTGTAATATTGCAAGGAATCTCGCAGCCATCAGAAATATTGAAATTGCTACACGAAGGAGTCAGAACCACTCTCAAGCAAGATGTAGATGATTCGAGACAAATGGACGGCATGGAAGTATGTTTGCTCGCTTTCGATAAGAAAAAGAATTTACTTGTTTTTGCAGGTGCAAAAAGACCATTGTGGATTATCCGGTTCGAAAATGGAGAAAAGAAATTTGTTGAATTGAAAGGTGACAAGCACTCAATAGGTGGACGACAAAAAGAAGAAGAGCGGATTTTTACGGATTACAAACTTGAATTCGATTCACAAACATTGATGCTCTATCTCACAACAGACGGCTTCGCTGACCAGATGAACGTCAGAGGTAAAAAGTTTGGTTCAAAACGATTCTCCGAATTATTGCATTCCATAGCGCATAAATCCTTACCGGAACAGTTTAAAATGTTAAATTCAGAACTCGCAACTCATCAAGGCGACAAACACCAAATTGATGATATAACAATATTAGGGGTGAGGGTGTGAGGAGAGTATTATTGACATTAGCGCTTTCATTCGTAATTTTTTATTCGTCAATCGTCATTGTTCAGGCTCAATTGCAGGGAAAAGCGAGAATAGATTCTCTACTTAAGGAATTACCAAAAGCAAAGCAAGACACTAATCATGTGAACTTGCTAGCGGATTTATCCTTCGAACATTATTCTATCGACCCGGCTAAAGGAGTAGAATTAGGAGAAAAGGGTTTAAAACTTTCTGAAAAAATTGGTTGGAAAGAAGGTCAAGCAAAATGTTGTAACTCACTTGGAACTAATAATATTGGAAAATCCAACTACCCCAAAGCATTAGAATATTTTGGCAAAGCATTAAAGATTAATGAAGAAATTGCAGATAAAAGAGGAATTGCCAGTAATCTCGGAAATATGGGGAATGTTTATAATAGTCAATCAGATTACTCGAAAGCACTTGAATATTTTCATAAAGCTTTAAAGATAAATGAAGAACTTGGAAATAAAAGAGGAATTGCAATTAATCTCGGAAATATGGGAATTATTTATAAAAATCAATCCGACTACCCCAAGGCATTAGAATTTTATGGCAAAGCTTTGAAAATAAATGAAGAACTTGGAAGTAAAAATGGTATTGCATTTTCTCTCGGAAATATGGGTGCATTGTATTTAAAACTTTCTCAAGATAGTGTAATCATTAATCCAAGTGAGTTAAGTGAGTTCGTAAGTTTAAATAAAGAAATCAATCTTTATAACTCAATAGAATATTCATTGCAAGCAATTGAAATATTTGAAGAAATTGGTGAGTTAAATGGAAGAAGTTATTTTTTTAAAACCTTAGCAGACGCTTATAAGCAAAAAGGCGATTACAAAAAAGCTTTGGAGGTATTCAAAGAACATAAAACAATGCAGGATTCTGTTTTCTCGATGGATAAGCAAAAAGAATTCGCTAATCTCGAAGCAAAACGTGAAAACGAATTGAAAGATAAAGAGATTGTAATTCTTCAAACGGAAAAGAAAACACAACAGTTCCAGTCATATCTGCTAGGCGGCGGCGTGATTGTGCTTTTGGGTGCTTTCGGTGTAGCTTTCCTTCGTTTCCGCGAGAAGAAAAAATTGAGCGATAAACTTTCAATTCAAAATAATGAAATCGAAACACAAAAATCATTGCTTGAAGAGAAAAGCGAAGAAATTTACGCATCTATAAGGTACGCATCTACGATTCAACACGCTATATTACCATGGGACGCTACATTAGCAAAAGCATTCAACGAATTTATGATTTTTTACAAGCCCAAAGATATAGTTTCCGGAGATTCATATTGGTTCAAAGAAGTGGACGGAGTAAAGTTTCTTGCTGTAATTGATTGCACAGGTCACGGCATTCCGGGCTCTATGCTCACAGTTATTGCATCATCAGTGCTCGACGATGCAGTTTTGGGCAAGAGGCTTAAGGACACGGGCGAAATCCTAACTTATATGAATGAAAAAGTAACTGAAGTGCTCAACCAACGTCTGAAAGAAAACGAAGTCCGAGATAGCATGGAAGTAGCACTGATCGCGATTCATCAAGAAAAAATCCAATTCTCCGGAGCAGGAAGACCACTATACTTAAAAAACGGTTCGTTTGAAATCTTGAAAACCGATAGGCGAGCAATTGCCGGCAGAGCCG
>Ga0351930_1126_pt1 | contig 13391 bp, 13 predicted proteins | sample BONcelT113001E10_FD_205823 | JGI IMG/M metagenome (GOLD analysis project Ga0351930, IMG submission 205823) | Enriched cells from coal bed in the Powder River Basin, Montana, United States - BONCAT cells T11 rep2 HSBNCT.T11.300.1.E10 ...
AACGGAAAGGGGCCTTCGGGCCCCTTTTTTTATTGGATGTCTCCGGCAGTACGCCCACTTCTGCTGCATACCGCGAGGAAGGATAATTGCCTGGGAATGACATTGTTATCTTTCCAATGCAGATTGATTGACGCGGCGAAAGAGAAGGGTTGACAAAGGCCGGGCAAACCCCGTAATATTAGGCACGCCGGAGTGGTGGAAGTGGCAGACGCGCCGGACTCAAAATCCGGTGACCCTTGCGGTCATGCGGGTTCAAGCCCCGCCTCCGGCACCAGAGAACAGTTTCCGTCATCCCGGACTTGATCCGGGATCGAGGGTTTTTCCTTTTCTGTTTATTGTCTGATGAAGGGCATGGTGATCCCCGCGGATGATGCAGGGCCTGCCTCTGGGACGGGACGATGACGGTGAACCTTCCCATCTATCATCTCAAGTTCGCCGACAATGGAGTACCCGGCAACCGCACAGGCAACCGCACAGGCAACCGCACAGGCAACCGCACAGGCAACCGCACAGGCAACCGCACAGGGCGAACCCAGCGAAATACAACTACTTATCATTAATAGCAGTAATGATAACATGCGAAGAATGCCTTTATCCCGCAAAAGGCAAAGACACTGGAGCCCGGCTTTCGCCGGGGTGACGCAGTGGAGGTAATTACGACACAGTCTCCAAGTCCGGGGTCCAGGGAAGACATATGGATTAGAAAAACCTCTGGATCCCGGATCAGGTCCGGGATGACGATAAGGAGGGCTTAATCAACAGGCTGTCGAGAGTTTGAATGTTCAGAAGCCTACGGGATTTCAGGGGACAACGTCGTGGTCAGGCGTAACGTCCGGTATACGTGCACAGCACCAGAAAAGGTGGCGTGGAGAGGGTGATGCGGGCGGGGAGGTTTCTCGAGGCGCGGAGTGTCACATGATCTTCCTGTCGAGGGTGAGCCTTGCCCGCTCGAGGTCGGCCGGGGTGTCTATGCCGAACCCGTCGTAATGGGTGGTGAGGACCCGTATTTTGAAGCCGTTCTCCAGGACGCGAAGCTGTTCGAGAGACTCTATCTCCTCGAGTCTGCTCCTCGGCATCCTTACAAACCGTTCCAGGAAATCCCGTCTGAATCCGTAGATGCCGATATGCTTGTAAAGGAGGGCCTTTGCATCTGTGTTCCTCAGGTGGGGGATGGGGGACCGGGAAAAATAGAGGGCAAAGCCGTGCCTGTCGAGGACGACCTTTACGGTGTTGGGATCGTGATACTCCCTGTCGTCGGCAATGGGAGAGCAGAGGGTGGCCATGTCGAGGTCCTCTTTCTCCATCACCGAGAAGAGCAGGTCCGCCATGTCGGGGCGCATGAAGGGCTCGTCGCCCTGAAGGTTGATGATGATATCCGCCTCCCGCTGTCCGATGGCCTCAAAGACCCTGTCGGTGCCGCTCTTGCAGGAGGCGCCCGTCATGACCGCGTCACCGCCAAAGGCTCTCACGGCATTGAGGATGCGCTCGTCATCGGTGGCTACGATTACGCCGTCCTGGAGCCGGGATTCCGAGGCGCGTTCGTAGACAAGGCGTATGAGGGGCTTGCCGGCTACCTCGAGGAGGGGTTTCCCCGGGAGCCGTGTCGATTCGTATCGCGCAGGTATGACGATGAGCTTTTTCACGGAACCTGTAGATTATACTAGACGGAGACGGGAAAAGAAAGAGAGAGGTGATGGGCAATGGTTTATGGCGGGCGGTTTCCCTGTGTCCCGGTTCCCGTTGTCGGGAAGGACGCGGGGTTGGGAGATCTGCCTATATCGTTGATCATCCTGGTACTTTTGGCGGAAAAAAAAAAAAGTTAAAAAAAAGTTCTTAAGTCTTTCCTGCTCTGGCCGATAACAAATAAGTATGATTTCAGGAATCAGCTCATCCCTATCCGGTGTGTTGGCCTTCACGAGGACCCTGTCGAACACCGCCGGTAACATTGCCAATGTCAATACCGACAAATACAAGAAGACGGCTGCAGCCATCGTTGAAGACAGGAACGGCCTGCCCGACGTGAGCGTTGAGAGACTGGACACGCCCGGCCCCATAATACAGGAATGGGACGGCGTTTTGCGCGAACTCTCCAACGTCGAACTCGCCGAGGAATTCCCCCGTATGGTGATCTCCCAAAGGGGTTACGAGGCCAACATCAACGCGCTTAAGGTTGAGGACGAAATGATCGGATCCCTGCTGGATATCATGGGGTAACGGAGCGTCACAGGCCGCAGGTCGCCAAAGAGACTGTCACACGCCACACCTCACAAGTCGCAAGTCACACGTCACAAGTCACACGTCACACGTCACACGTCACACGTCACACGTCACACGTTCAAGGCAGAGAATGCCCCTGACGGGAATCTCGTCGACAATCGGCCGCCTTATGCAGCCCCTTATCCTGCAGCCTGTGCCGTGAAGCGTGCGATGATGTTTAAACGTGGGACTTGTGACATGAGACCTGTGACGGTTTTTCAGCTTCTATACGAAGCATTTATCCTCACATAGTCGTAAGTCAGGTCTGTTGTGTAAATGTCGAATGAGACCTTGCCTTCGTTGAGATTGACGATAACGGATATCTCCTTTTTGTTCATCAGTTTCTTCATCTTCTTCTCGCTGAAAGGGATCTCCACGCCGCCCTTTGCAATGATTTCTCCCTGCAGGGTGATGTCCACCTTCGAGGGGGTAATGGGCACCCCTGCGTCGCCAGCGGCGGCTATTATGCGGCCCCAGTTGGGATCACAGCCGAAGAAGGCTGTTTTCGTGAGAGGCGAAAGGGCGATTCGCCGGGCGATCCTTTCGGCCCATTCTTTCTTTCTTGCTCCTTCCACCATGATATGGGCGACCCGTGAAGCTCCTTCGCCGTCGCGTACGACCATCATGGAGAGTTCCTTGAGGACGGCGCGGAGCCCCTCCTTGAAGGCCTCCAGGGCATCGGCATCTTCCTGTCCGCGCCTGGTGAAAAGCATGACCGTGTCGTTGGTGCTGCATTCGCCATCGACGGTTATACGCTCGAAGCTGTCCCGGACCGCCCGGGAGAAAGCGGGTTTCACGTTTTCGGACGAGACCGGGAAATCGGTGAATACGAAGGCCAGCATTGTGGCAAAGAGGGGGTTGATCATGCCGGAACCCTTGGCAACGCCGGTAATAGTGTAAGTCTTTTTCCCCTGGAATGTCCTGTGGGCGATCTTGGGATAGGTGTCCGTCGTCATGATGGCCCGTGCAAAGTTCTTAAGCCCCGATTCCTTCCGGGAACGGACCGCCCGTGGCAGGGCGGATATTATGGAATCTGCGGGAAGCCTCTTGCCGATGACACCGGTGGAGGCAAAGAGTATCTCCTTGAGTCGGGCGTCGATAAGCGGCGCCAGACCGGACGCGATGGCCGTGAGATCGCTCACTCCGTCCTTCCCGGTGCAGGCGTTTGCACAGCCGCTGTTGGCGACGAGTGCCCGTACGGGTCCCTTGTCGATCCTGCGGTCATAGAGGATGTGGGCGGCCTTCACCTGGTTGCGGGTATAGACCGCGAGGACATTGGTCTCTTCGCGAAACACCACAAGCCCCAGATCAAGCCCCTCGGCCTTGATCCCCGAAGCCACCCCCGAGAACTCAATCCCCTCGATCGATACAGTTTTGGCCATTGACCGGCACCTCAAGAATTTTTTTTAGTAGGATCCATAGGGCGTATACGACTTATAGGTCCTATCAGAAAAACCGCTTCTTTTCCTCTCAAGCGATTCAAGCGATTCAAGCCGTCTTTACCGTCCACAGCACTTCTTGTATTTCTTCCCGCTGCCGCAGGGGCAGGGGTCGTTGCGGCCTGTCTTCTTGTCTTTCTTATCGGAGGCAGCCGACGGGCCACCGTCGGTCTTATTGAAAAACATCACCGGTTCGTGATATTCCACCTGTTCTTTCGCGGGCTGAACGGCGAATACCTTTCTCACCGTGTCATATTTTGCCCTCTCAACCATGTCCAGGAAAAGCTCGAAGCTCTCACGCTGATATTCCCTCAAGGGGTCTTTCTGTCCGTAGCCCCTCAGGCCGATGCCCTCCTTGAGATGGTCGAGGGCGAGAAGGTGTTCCTTCCAGAAAGTGTCGATGGAATTGAGGACGATGAAGCGCTCCACGGCGCGCATCTCGTCATTGCCGAAGTCGTGGGACTTCTTCTCATAGAAGGATTTGACGGTCTCGGTGACCCTGTCAAGGAGCCCTTCCCGTGTCAGGTTCTTCACGTCTTCGATATCGAAATGCACGTGGATGAGGAAATTTTCGTAGATGCGATTCTTGAGGGTCGTCAGGTCCCATTCCTCGGGGTAGACCTTCTCGGGGGCGCATTCATACACCATGTTCTCGCAGACCTCGTCCACCATCTCGAGAATCTTGTCCCGTACATCCCCGTTCTTCATGACCTCACGGCGCATCCCGTAAATGGTCTCGCGCTGTTTGTTCATCACGTTGTCATATTCCAGAAGGTACTTGCGTATCTCGAAGTTGTGTCCCTCTACCCGGGTCTGGGCGTTCTCGATGGCCTTGGTGATGAGGGGATGCTCGATGGGCGTATCCTCATCCATGCCGAGCTTGCCGAGAATGGGCGATACCCTGTCGGAACCGAAGAGGCGCATGATCTCGTCCTCGAGGGAGACATAGAAGCGCGACGATCCCGGGTCGCCCTGCCTGCCGGCGCGGCCGCGCAACTGATTGTCGATGCGCCGCGATTCGTGGCGTTCCGTGCCGAGGATGTGCAGGCCCCCGAGACCGATGACCTTCTCCTTGTCGGCGGCGCATATGTCTTTTGCCTTTTCAAGGGACTTTGCATATTCTTCGGAATCCTTCTGGCCCTTCGCCATGGCAAGGGCCAGAAAACCGGGGTTGCCGCCAAGAAGTATGTCGGTGCCGCGGCCGGCCATGTTCGTTGATATTGTGACCGCTTTGGAGCGCCCTGCCTGTGCAACGACCTCAGCCTCGCTCTCGTGGTTCTTTGCGTTCAACACGTTGTGGGGGATACCTTTGCGCTTGAGCATCTCCGAGACCCTCTCCGATTTCTCAATGGAAAGGGTACCTACGAGGACAGGTTTCCCTGTGCTGTAGAGCTCCTCGATCTCTTTCACGGCGGCCCCGAACTTTTCCTTTTCCGTCCTGTAGACCACGTCAGGAAAATTTGTCCTGATGAGGTCTGTGTTGGTGGGGATGACGACGACATCAAGGTTGTAGATCTTCTTGAACTCGACGGCTTCGGTATCGGCGGTGCCCGTCATGCCGGCGAGCTTCTTGTACATCCTGAAGTAGTTCTGAAAGGTGATCGTGGCGAGAGTCTGGTTCTCCCTTTCTATCTTGACGTTCTCCTTTGCCTCCAGTGCCTGGTGCAGCCCTTCGCTGTAGCGCCTGCCGGGCATGAGCCTGCCCGTGAACTCGTCGACGATGACGACCTGACCGTCTTTGACGATGTAATCCACGTCGCGGGCAAAGAGCTGATGGGCTTTGAGGGCCTGGTTGATGTGATGGAGGAAATCGACGTAATTCGGGTCGTAGAGGTTGTCGATGTTGAGGACCCTCTCGAGCTTCGCCACTCCTTCTTCGGTGAGATAGGCGCTGCGGGCCTTTTCGTCTATCATGAAGTCTTGCTCACGCTTTAACTGGGGGATCAGTTTGTTGATCTTGTAATACTTGTCCGTTGATTCCTCGGCGGGGCCGGAGATGATGAGAGGTGTCCTCGCCTCGTCGACGAGGATGCTGTCCACTTCGTCGACAATGGCGTAATTGAACTCGCGTTGGACACACTCTTCCAGGTCGTAGTGCATGTTGTCGCGCAGGTAGTCGAAGCCGAACTCATTGTTCGTCCCGTAGGTGACGTCCGCAGCGTAGGCGTTCCTCCGTGAGGCGTCATCGAGGTTGTGGACGACGACGCCCACGGACAGGCCGAGGAACTGATAGACGGGACCCATCCACTCGGCGTCCCTTTTCGCGAGGTAGTCATTCACGGTGACCACATGAACTCCAAGGCCCGAGAGGGCATTGACGTAGACGGGGAGGGTTGCGACGAGGGTTTTTCCTTCCCCCGTGGCCATTTCTGCGATCTTGCCTTCGTGCAGGACGATCCCGCCGATGAGCTGGACGTCGAAATGGCGCATTCCCAGTGTGCGCCAGGCTGCTTCACGGGCGACGGCAAAGGCCTCGGGCAAAATCGAGTCGAGATCTTCGCCATTTGCGAGCCTTTCCCTGAAATGGGGCGTCATGCCCTTAAGCTCAGCATCGCTTAAGGCCTTCATCCTTTCTTGGAACTCGTTCGCCCTGTCCACGATGGGCTGTATGCGTTTGAGCTCACGCTCGTTCTTGGTACCAACGATCTTCTTGATCAAGTTTCCGATCATAGCTCCACGACCTTCGGCAAAAAAACCTTCAGCTCAGGCCATGCTTCATGAGAAGGAAGATTGCCCTGAGCTGTCCGTTTTTTTTCCGGGAATGGTATTAGTCTCTCAATGTTGCGACGATTCTTTCGGGATGGAGGAGAATGCTCAATGCATCGTTTACATCCTTTACGAAAAAATCGGCCTCTTTGAGCACGTCTTTCGCGCATCCTTCTTCGCCGATCACGCCAATCCCGAGGGATGCCTCCTTAAGCATCAATACGTCATTCGAACCGTTGCCTATAGCCACTATCTTCTCGGGCCCCAGTTCCCTGATTATCTTTGATTTCTCCTGGGCGCTCGATTCTTTGCCCACCTTTATGATACTGAAACCGATGGTGTTTCCTTCAGTGTCTATATTTCCATAAGTATCGGATGTGACGATGAAGACCTTTATATAGCGGGAAACCCTTTCAAGCATCTCCTTGACGCTTTCCTTCATCTTGCCGTCAAAGGCACAGGTCCCGTTGTAATCAATGACCAGGTACTCGATATCCAGATCGCCCCATCCGGGAACGGAAACACTTATCATAATAGCCTCCTTGGTAGTCTTTCGCATACAATTGTAGCATATATTAATGCAATTAGAACTATTAATTTGCGTCTTTAAGGGATATTCGTGACAGGTTTTCTCTTGATTTTTTGCCACTTACAGTTTAAAAGCAGAGGGTTGGAAATTGCGGTAATGAGGAGAGTAAGACCATGGAACAGCCGAAGAAATGGGACGCCGATTGTGTCATCTATGACTGCGATGGGGTGCTTTTTGACTCCTTCGACGCCAACCGGCGCCTTTACAACAGCATCGCCCTTGCCGCCGGGGGCAGGGACCTTAACGACGACGAGCTCCACTATTGCCACACCCATACCGTCTACCAATCCATCGCTCACATCTGCCGCGACGACGCGGAATCGGAGCGCCGGGCCCTAGAATTCTTCAGGAGCAACATAGACTTCAGGGATTTCATCCCCTATCTAAAGATGGAGCCCCATGTGACGGAGACTCTGGAGAGGCTGAAGGAGCGGGGTATTTCCCGGGCCATAAGCACCAACCGGACCACATCCATGAGGCACATCATGGAGCGATACGGTTTATGGCAGTACTTCGACATCGTTGTGACCGCCGCCCATCAGGTGCTGCCGGGAAGCGACGGCGCAGGATCAAGGGAGATACTCCAGGCGAAGTCAAAACCCGACCCCGAGGGGGTCGAGAAGATACTAAAGGCATTGAACGTGAGGCGCGAGACCACCCTCTATATAGGCGATTCGGAGATTGACATGGGCACGGCGCGGTCCTCTGGAGTCAGGTTCGTAGCTTACAAGAACAGCGCCCTCGAGGCAGACCTCTCTATTGACGACCACCTTGCCCTGCTTGAGTGTCTCTCGAATGTGTGAGTTCCTCGGAAGGTTTCTTCCTGAAGTGCAGGATAAGGGTGTAGACGGGGCCCGATAGGGCATAGGCCGACGTGGCCAGAAACAGTGTCAGATAGGGTTCGGTAAGAACGATGACGAGGAGGATGATCACCCCCACCGTCGACATGAAGGGCCTCGCCCTGACAAATCCCATATCCTTGAAGCTAATGTAGCGGAACTTGCTGACCATGAGAAGGGCGAGGCAATAAATGGCGATGGGCATGACGAGCGTCTTCAGCCCACCCTTGTAGCCGAGCCATGAGAAGAAAAGGACAATACCTGCGATGGTTGCGGCGCCCGCCGGAATTGGCAGACCGAGAAAATGTTTCTTCTGCGCCGTATCGACCTGGATATTGAATCTGGCAAGCCTCAGTGCGCCGCAGGCTACGAAGAGGAAAGCGGCGAGCCAGCCGAACTTGCCATAGCTTTTGAGCGCCCAGGTATAGGCGAGGATGGCGGGGGCGACGCCGAAGGCGATGACATCGGAAAGGGAATCGTATTCGAGACCGAAACGGCTGCTGGAATTGGTCATACGTGCCACCCGGCCGTCGAGCATATCAAAGATGGCGGAGATGAATATCGCGATCGCCGCATACGTGAACCGCCTGTCCATTGCGGCGATAATGGCGTAGAAACCGGAAAGAAGGCTCAGGGAAGTGAGAAAATTGGGGAGAAGGTACATCCCCTTCATGGGCTCGCTTCTCTTCTTCTTCATATTGGTCATCGTACCTCCCTACCTGCGAGCCAGAACCGTTTTGCCGGCCTTGACCTTTGCGTGTAAGTCTACCACAGGTTTATACCCTTTGTGAAAATAAATGTCCACGCGGGAGCCAAAGGCTATGATACCCACTGCCTGACCTTGCGTCACCCGCTCATCGACCTTGACATAGGGGATGATGCGGCGAGCCAGGAACCCCGCTATCTGAACGATGAGGGTCCTTTCACCGTCGTTCTCGAAGAGAATGAAGTTCCTTTCATTTTGTTCCTCGATATCCTTGTTGAAGGCCATGGCGAACTTACCGGCCATGTGTTTCATCGCGACGACGCGACCGGGGCAGGGGGCCCGATTGACATGGACATCCATGGGCGACATGAATATCGCTATCCTCGTGGCGGTACCGCCAAGGAATTCCTCCTGGGTGACGTCACTTATGTCGATCACGGTTCCGTCCGCCGGGGATATGAGGGCACCCGGTCCTTCATCGGTATGCCGCCTCGGGTTGCGGAAAAAGTACAGGCAGAAAGAGGCAAAACAGAAAACAAAAAGCGAGAGAAAGAAGAACCTGCCTATGAGAAGAACCGCAACAAGGACAAGGGAGGGGATGATGATCCTCAACCCCTCCCTTGCGATAAAGGGTTCTCTCAACCTTTTCTCCCGATCCAACCCATCATGGAGCGGAGTTTCTGGCCGACCTGTTCGATAAGATGATCGCTGTCGATCCTTTTGACGGCGTTGTAGACCGGTCGTCCCGCCATGTTTTCCAGTATCCATTCGCGGGCGAACTCCCCGGACTGGATCTCGTCGAGAATGACCCTCATCTCTTCGCGGGTCTCTTCATTGATGACCCGCCGGCCGCGCGTCATGTCGCCATATTCGGCTGTGTCGCTGATGGAGTAACGCATGTTGGCGATGCCGCCCTCGTACATGAGGTCGACGATGAGTTTCAGCTCGTGGAGACACTCGAAGTATGCGATTTCGGGCTGGTAACCTGCCTCGACGAGGGTATCAAAACCGGCGCGCACAAGTTCCGATGCACCGCCGCACAGGACAGCCTGTTCACCGAAGAGGTCTGTTTCCGTCTCTTCTTCGAATGTTGTCTCAATGACGCCCGCCCGCGTTGCGCCGATGCCTTTCGCGTAGGCCAGGGCGGTCTGTTTCGCCTTTTTCGTGTGGTCCTGGTAGATGGCGATGAGTGACGGCACGCCCGCGCCCCGCTCGAATTCCCTTCTCACGAGGTGCCCCGGACCCTTGGGGGCTACCATGACGACGTCGATGTCCGCCGGCGGCACGATCTGGTTGTAATGGATATTGAAACCGTGGGAGAAGACGAGCGTTTTTCCTTTCTTGAGATTGGTTTTTATCTCTGTCTTGTAGAGTTCGGCCTGGAGGTTGTCCTGGGCGAGGATCTGTATTACATCGGCATCTTTCGCCGCCTTTGCGGCGCTCATGGGTTTGAACCCCTGCTTCACGGCGAGCTTGTAGTTTGCTGTTCCTTCCAGTTCCGCCACTATGACGTCGACCCCGCTGTCTCTGAGGTTCTGTGCCTGGGCATGGCCCTGGCTGCCATAACCGATTATGGCGATCTTGCGATTCTTGAACACCTTGAGATCCGCGTCGCGGTCGTAGTAGATCTTAGCCATTTGATTCTCCTCCTTTGGTTTCTGTTTTTTCTTTGATCTTCATCATTCTTTCACCCCGGGCCATGGCAATGGGGCCGGTCCGCACGAGTTCCTTTATGCCAAGGGGCTTTATGAGGCTGAGAAAGGCTTTGAGTTTGTCCTCGTCGCCGGTGATCATGATCGTGTATGACCGGGACGACACGTCAATGATCTTGCCTCTGAATATCTCTACCATTCTAAGGATCTCCGGGCGGGTCTTCTCTTCGGCGTTGACCTTTACGAGGACCATTTCCCGCGAGACATATTCGATCTCCTTGAAATCGACGACCTTGATGACGTTAATGAGCTTGTTGAGCTGCTTCAGGATCTGTTCGAGAATGGCGTCGTTCCCCGTCGTCACGATGGTCATCGTCGAGACGGTGGGATCGAGGCTCTCGGCCACGCAGAGACTTTCTATGTTGAATCCCCTGCCGCTGAAGAGGCCTGCAATCCGTGACAGAACCCCAAACTCGTTCTCAACTAGAAGCGCTATGGTATGTCTCAATTTTCCTCCTAAACAAGAAGCATCTCTTTCAGGGAAGCGCCGGCGGGAACCATGGGATAGACGCATTCCTCGGGACTGACATGGACGTCGATGAAAGTGGGCCGCTTGTTTTTGAAGGCCTCCTTCAGGACCCTGTCGACATCGGCTTCCTTTTCTATCCTGAGTCCCACGGCGCCGTATGCCTCGGCGACCTTGACGAAATCCGGCGAGTGAAGATGCGTCCAGGTGTATCGCCTGTCATAGAAGAGCTGCTGCCACTGTCTGACCATGCCGAGAAAGCCGTTGTTGAGGATGACGACCTTGACGGGCAGGTTGTACTGGACTGCGGTGGCCAGCTCCTGGATGTTCATCTGGATGCTGCCGTCTCCGGCGATATCCACGACAAGGGATTTCGGAAAGGCCACCTGGGCGCCTATGGCCGCGGGGAATCCATAACCCATCGTGCCGAGGCCGCCCGATGTGAGGCATGTCCGGGGTTTGAGGAACCTGAAGAACTGGGCCGTCCACATCTGGTTCTGCCCCACCTCGGTGGTGATGATGGCCTTGCCCTTCGTCAGTTCGAACACCCTTTCGATGACATACTGGGGTTTCAGGGTGCTGTTCTTCTGATAGGTCAGGGGATAGTCCTTTTTCCACTGCGTTATCTTGTCAGTCCACTCGGCGATGCTCTTGTGGTGTTGCCGGTAGGTATCTTTTTCTTCTTCGATGATCTTCAGCATCTGCGTCAGGACATTGCGCGTATCTCCCACTATGGGTATATCGACCTTGATGTTCTTGCTTATCGACGTGGGATCGATGTCGACGTGTATGATCCTGGCATGGGGGGCGAATTCATCCGTCTTGCCTGTGGCCCTGTCGTCGAAGCGTGCTCCCATGGCGATAATGAGGTCCGATTCCGTGATGGCCATGTTCGCCGCATAGGTCCCGTGCATACCGAGCATGCCAAGGAACAGCGGGTGGTTCCCCGGGATGCCGCCGAGGCCCATGAGGGTGTTCGTGACCGGTATGGACAGCGCTTCGGCAAACCTCGTCAGCTCCTGCGATGCGTTGGAAAGGATGACTCCGCCGCCGGTATAGAGAACGGGTCGTCTTGAATGCAGGATGAGGCGCATGGCCTTCTTTATCTGGCCCATGTGGCCCACGTAGGTTGGCTGGTAGCTTCGGATGACCGCCTTTTCCGGGTACTTGAAATCGGCAATCGCGGAGGACACATCCTTCGGAATATCGACGAGGACGGGACCCGGTCTTCCCGATGCTGCGATATGGAAGGCCTCTTTGATGATCCTGGCGAGGTCCTTCACCTCCCTGACGAGATAGCTGTGTTTCGTGCAGGGCCGGGTGATGCCCACGATGTCGGCTTCCTGGAATGCGTCGTTGCCGATGAGCATCGTGTTGACCTGGCAGGAGAAGACGACCATGGGGATGGAATCCATGCACGCCGTGGCTATGCCCGTCACCGTGTTTGTGGCTCCCGGCCCCGACGTTACAAGGGCGACGCCCACCTTGCCCGATGCCCGCGCGTACCCGTCAGCTGCGTGGACGGCTGCCTGTTCGTGACGGACGACGATCTGGTTGATCTGGCTTATGTCTGTCAGGGCGTCCGTAATATTGAGCGTAGCCCCTCCAGGATAACAGAATATCGTATCGATCCCTTCGGCCTTCAGAGATTCGACAAAGATCTGTGCACCCGTTCTTTTCAATGTTTCTCCTTTCGCTGCAACGAGTTGGCTAGACTCTCCATGAGATCCTTGTAATAGAGCTTTTTCTTTTTCAGAACCTTTATCTCCCTCTCTTCCGTCTCGGTAAGATAGGATTTTTTCAGGAGCATCCGGATACGCCGTTCCATGGTTGCATGATGCCCCTCATACTGTTTGTATATTTCCTCGTTACTTTCGGCGGTGTCCATAGGGATAGTGAACGATATGGTATAAAAAATAACTGAAAATGTCAAACATTACTTGGACATATCCACAGGCTTCCGAACAGGTGGCAAGAAGACAGCCGGCCACGAGGGGAACGATGTAGCGGCGCAGGCTCCTTTTGTAGATGAGATAGAAAAACACGACCCCAACGGGGATGACGAGTCCCGCCGGGCCTTTCGTGAGGATGGCGAAGGCGCCGGGGATAAAGGAAAGGACAAAGGAGAGCCGCTTGTCCTTCTCCAGAGAGACAAAGGCCAGATAGATGACGAGGCCGATGAAAAAGGCAAAGGTCATATCCATGACGGATTCGCGGGCATTGGAAAGGAACTGGTAATTGGTGACGAGGACCAGCCCCGAGAAAAAACCTGCCCGCTCGTCACCCAGCCTGCACCCTAAAAGAAAGGTCATGATGACGAGAAGGAGTGCCGCGACCGCCGATGGCGCCCGGGAGGCGAATTCATCGACCGTCCCCGATATCCTTGCCGCTGCAATGATCATCCACGAATAGAAGGGCGGCTTTTCGAGATAGGGGATACCGTTGAGGTAAGGCCGGATATAATCCCCCCGGTCCATCATCTCCCGCGCCATGATCGCCTGCCGCGGTTCATCGGGATCCCACAGCGAGGTGACGCCCAGATTGAAGAAAAAAAGGATTCCCGCAAGAATGATCAGTACTGCCAGTCTTAATTTCATCTTCACCCGCGTATTAACGACCCAAACATAGTAAAAACACAGGAACTTTTATATGCCAATATTCGACATTTTTCAATATTT
>Ga0351930_1128_pt1 | contig 13305 bp, 14 predicted proteins | sample BONcelT113001E10_FD_205823 | JGI IMG/M metagenome (GOLD analysis project Ga0351930, IMG submission 205823) | Enriched cells from coal bed in the Powder River Basin, Montana, United States - BONCAT cells T11 rep2 HSBNCT.T11.300.1.E10 ...
GGGCTGCGGCGTCGGCCACCGCCGAGCCGGAAATCTCGGCGAAGATCATCGAAGTCCCGATCGTGGCCATCGCAAGGCCACCCCGGATCGCGCCCACGACGCTCGCCGCAAAATCGATCAGCGTCTGCGCCAAAGCCGCCCGATTCATCAACTCCCCGGCGATCATGAAGAGTGGCATCGCCAGGAACACGAACTGTTCCATGCCGACGAACATGTTCAGCGGCAGGGCGGTCAACGGGATCCCCTTCAGGTAGAACAACCCGAGGGCGGTGATCCCGATGGCCACACCGATCGGGATGCCAATCGCCATCCAGACTGCAAGCCAGCCGAGTACGGTCGTCATGTCTCAGGATCTCGCTCCATCGAGTTCATCGCCGCGCTGCGCCCGTTCGGTGAACGTGCGAGCGATATTGCGAAGTTCGCACAGCACGGCGAGAGCAGACGCGAGGGGGATGACGAACAAGAAAACACCTCGCCGGAGTGGAAGGGTGGACATCGAAATCCCCAGATCGGCCTCGGCCACGTAGTAGCCAAAGTAGCCGACCAGCACAAAAAAGGCAGCCGTGATGGCGTGCGAACAGCGCAAGACAAACCGCCGGGCGGGTGCGGGCAGAACCTTGAGGAGCGCATCGATACGGATGTGCATATTCTCAGCGAAGCAGACAGCAAGCGCGACGAACATGACGGTCGACACCAGGATGGAGGATAACTCATCCACCCACTCGAACCCGTAGTTGAAAACGTAGCGCAGGACAACCGAAACGGGCAGGACGATCGCGAAGAAGAAGCTGACGACGATCACGAAGCCGTTCGCCCAGCGCACCAGTCCCTCGACGAGGCGGTCAAACGCTCGCATGGCGTCTCCCTGCGTCCTGCTTGTTACCGCTGCATCTGGAGCACTTGGTCGAGAAGGTTCTTGTCGGATTTTTCGCCGATCTGCTTATACAGGGGCAGCGACGCGTCGCGGAAAGCCTTCTGGTTGACCGTGTTGACAGCCGAGAACTTCCGGATCTCCTCCAGGAACTTCAAGTCCAGCTCCGCGCCGCGCGCGAAGGAGAACTCGGCCGCCGCGCGGGCAGCGGCCCGCACCGCTTCCTGCAGCTCCGGTTGCCAGCGATCGAACACGACCTTGCTCGCGAGAAAGAAGTTCGGCGTGTACAGGTGGTTCGAGAGCGAAAGGTACTTCTGGACCTCGTAGAACTTGCCCCCGTGGATGGACGGGATCGGGTTCTCCTGCCCGTCGATGACCCCTTGTTTTAACGCGACGAACACCTCGCTGAAGGGAATCGCGCTCGGATTCGCCCCGAAGTGGCGGAACATCTCGCTGCGGAACGGGGTGTTGGGCACCCGGATCTTGATCCCCTTGAGGTCATCGGGAGTCACGATGGGCCGCACATTGTTCGTGATGACCCGGAAGCCCAATTCGCCGATCGAAAGACCGTACATGCCCTTGGTGCTGATGCGGCGGAGGAGTTCCCCCCCGACCGAACTGTTGATCACGCGCTTCACGGACTCGCGGTCCGCGAAGAGGAATGGCGCCTCGAACACGCCGACGCCCGGTTCGATGCTGGCCACCGGAGACGCGATGAGGCTCATCTCGTGCGTACCGAGACGCAACCCATTCAGCGTGGCGCGATCGGGCCCGAGTTGCCCGCCCGACAGGATGTCGACCCGGACCCGGCCCGGCAATCGCTTCTCAAGATCCGCTTTAAAGAAGGCCACCATGTCGTAGTTCAGGGACCCTTCAGTTGCCTCGAGGGCGAATTTGATCTGCGTCTGGGCCACTGCGGTCGAGCCAAAGAATAGCGAGGCGACGGCGAGGCAGATTGCGATAACGCGGGCGCGAGATACCATGGCTCCCCCTCCTAATCGGTTTGGTAAGTAACGCCAGTGGTGTCAGCCATTCTACACCAGCGCGGATATGTCGGATTGGCCCTGAAAACCTCGATGGTGGGCCCCAGACCCCGCAGCGATGCAGATCGTCTTGGACAAATCCAGCCAGCTCTCAGGCTCCCAGGACTGGGGCATATGGCCGGCCTCGGCCGGAGGAGTATCTGGCGAGACCGCAGATGCTGTCAAGCGGAGATTACAAAACGTCGCGGCTCCCCAGCCCTTTTTCACGCGGGTCTACTCCGAACGCCGTGGAAGACCTGCTTCACGGCGCGGTACAGGCCGTGGCTCCTATCCATATTGAAATCAACAGAGCCCACGTACTCCATGTCATCCTCCGTATTCACAGGTATGTCTTGAGGTCGTTGTAATACCGATCGAAATCTTTCTGAACAACTTCATCGAAGATGTATGTCGGCTTCCGGCAGTAGTCGGATGCGATGGCGCCGCGCCACTTGAGGATCATCTTCTCGGCCTTTATGAGGCCTTCGACCGACTGCCGGATGCAATTGAGCAACGGGAGCAGCTCGTTGTGGATCTGGAAGGCCTCTTCCAGGCGCCCTTCTCGATACAGGCGGTAGATGCGGTCGTATATCTCGATCATGGAGCAGCCCGGCATCGCCCCCACCGCACCCCTCTGGAGTCCTTCGAGCATTTGGAACCCAGCGTTCCCGACATAGATCGGGACCGAACCGCCCGATTTCGCGATGATGGCACTGATCAACTTCCCGGGCGGTCGGTTCTCGATCTTGTAAGCGATTTGCGGATACTTCTTTGAGAGCTGGATGAATACCTCGGTGTCAATCCGTACCCCCGTCAACTCCGGCGCATACTGGACGATGACCGGGAGCTTCACTGCCCGACATACACTTTCAACGTGGTCCGTGATGGCATCAGCCCCGGGGGCCAAGAAGAACGGGGGTAAGAGCATCAGTAGGTCCGCTCCAGCTCGCTCGGCGTGCTGCGCATCCTCGGCTGCCAGCTCCGCGGCGTGCTTGGTGACGGATACAATCACCGGGGCGCGCCCCCCGGCTTCCTTGATCACGAGGTCAATCATGGCGTTGCGTTCCTGGTCGTTCAGCTTGTGGTACTCGCTACCGATGCCGAACATCGTGACCGCGGCGGATCCCTTGTCGATCATCCACTTCGTCAGGTTTTTCAGGCTTGCGTAATCAACCTGACCCGTATCGGTGAACGGGGTTGCCAGGATTGGACAGATCCCTTCCGGAGAACGTCGCATGGTGGCTCCTCCCTGCCGGTGCATTCACTCAGGTTATCGCTCGTGCCGGATTGTTGATGTCCCGAATGCTTGAGCCGGTCACATCGTGCCGTCGACCACCCCCTGAGGAAAATCGGAGGTCACTTTTTCAGCAAGGACAAGATGCCGCCTTCCCTGAGAGTAGTGATGATTTGCGCAGACAAGGGCTCCGCGATCACGGTTCTGCGCTGCGTGCAATTCTCGACCGAACCCCCCTCCAAGTCGATACGCGCCTGCTCTCCGGATTGAAATTGGGAGGATACTCCATCGCATTTCATGATCGGGAGACCAATGGCGACGCAGTTCCTGAAGAAGATGCGCCCAAACGATTCGGCCATGATACAGCTCACGCCTAAGTTCTTTAAATTTCGCGGTGCTTTCTCCCGGCTCGAGCCGCAGCCGAAATTCTTCCCTCCAACGACGATATCGCCGGGCGCCACTTTTTTTGGGAATTCAGGATTCGCCGCCTCCAGTACATGGGGTCGGACATCTTCCCATGATCCCCACTGGTAGACGCCTGGGCACATGAGATCGGTATTGATATTGTGCCCGAACACCCATACCCTTCCTTCGATGATGTATGCCATGGCTCCTCCTTTTCCTCTCTCGCCACTTCCTATCGGTCGAGAACGATCGGCTGTCGTGCATGTTCAACACCCGCAGCTTAGTCCTTCGATTCGGAAATACGACCACGTATTTCCTCTCTCAGGACTGAGTGCTGAGCGGGCATTCCCCGCTGAATCGACTCGCGGGATAGGCAATCGTACTTGCGAGTCGAAGCACTTAGTATTGTCGAGGATCGGCGATCTTGCCCTGGATCGCGGATGCGGCAGCCGTTGCAGGGGAGGACAGGAACACCTCAGCATCATTGCTGCCCATCCTCCCCTGGAAGTTACGGTTGTGTGTCCCCAGACATCGTTCCCCCGCGGCCAGTATACCGAGGTGCGTCCCGCAGCAGGGACCGCATCCTGGCGTGCTGACGATTGCGCCGGCTCGGATGAGCGTGTCCAGGATGCCGCTATTCATCGCCTCCAAGAGAACCTCCGTGGATGCGGGGAGTACCACCATCCGAACATCGGGATGAACGTGCCGCCCCTTCAGGATCTCGGCGGCTTCCGCGAGGTCCTCGGTCCGGGCGTTGGTGCACGAACCCAGGAACACCTGGTCGATTCGCGTCTCGGCGATCTCGCTGACAGGCTTGACGTTGTCGACCGCATGGGGAAGCGCGACCTGCGGTGCCAAGCTGCTCACATCGATATCGTACGTCGCTTCGTAGGTGGCTTCGTGATCGGGGCCGAATTTCTGGATGACCTTTTTCGCACGTCCTCGCAGGTAGTTCAGGGTCTTCTCGTCTGCTTCGAAGAATGCAAACTTGGCGCCGAGGTCAACCCCCATGCTGCTCATGGTCATGCGGCTCGACACACTCAGGTCGCTCGCTGCCGGCCCGGTGAATTCAATGGCTTTGTATTGCGCGACCTCCACCGAATATGCACCGGCGATATACAGGAGGATATCTTTAGACATGACTCGCCGCGCTAATTTTCCCACCAGGTTAAACCGTATCGTTTCTGGGACCCGCATCCACAGGGATCCGGTTTTCATGACGTACGCCATTTCTGTATACCCGATTCCCGTGCCGGCGGCTCCATACGCACCATAGGTGGTGCTATGCGAATCGAGGCCGAGGATCAGGTCGCCGGGGACCACATGCCCTTTTTCCGGGAGGATTTGATGGCATATGCCGGCACGTTCGCCGTAGGCGTGTTGAATCTGGTACTCCTTCACAGCCGTCCGGATCACCTTGTACTTCTCGGCGAGGTTGATCGTGGGGGAGGGCACGGCGTGGTCCATCAGGCTCACCACGCGGTCCGGGTCCCAGACCTTTTCCACCCCGGCTTCTTTGAGGATCTTGTACACCTCCGATAGTCCATCCCCAGCCATCATGACGTCGGGGCTCGCCGTGAGGTATTGCCCCGCTGTCACGGTTCGTTGGTTGCTAGCGCGAGCCAGGATCTTTTCGGCCATCGTCATACCCATAGTCTTCCCCGCCCTTTCATCATGAGGTGTTGGTCGCGGTACTTCCATATCGATTCACTAAATCATCGTGACGTCCACCCAGTCGTATCGAGTTACGCCGCGGTCCGCGTGCCCCCGGCGCCCATCCCGCGAGGCCTACGCGTCCGCGGGGGTCGTCTGCTTGCGCCGCCGCAGCAGCTTGAGGGCGAATGGCATCAGGAGGGCCAACACGATGATGACCCACATGCCGATGCAGACGGGACTCCTGACGAAGATCCGCAGATCTCCCTGCGAAATGAGGATGGCCCGGACAAAGTTTTGCTCGGCAATCGGCGCGAGCACAAACCCGAGGATGAGTGGAGGAAGCGGGAACTCTCCGCGCTTCATCATTAATCCAATGACGCCCGCGATCAGGCACAAGAACATGTCGATGGGATATTGTCGAACGGAGTACGACCCGATGATGCACATCGCAAAGACGGCGGGGATGAGGTGACTCGCCTTCACCGCGAGAATCTTGAGCGCGATTTTATTAAATAGGTACCCGAAGGGCAGCGTCAGTATGGAGCAGACCAAGCAGGCAAGCATCACGGCGTACACTTCCCCGGGGGACTTCTGGAAGACCTGCGGCCCGATCTGGACCCCGTGCAGGGTCAAGGCGGCCAGCATAACTGCCGTTGTCGTTCCTCCGGGTATTCCGAGCGTTATCGCAGGCACAAGCGCGCCTGCGGTCACTCCGTTGTTTGCGGCTTCCGCGGCGATCACGCCTAGGGGATTCCCCTTGCCGAATGATTCGGGATTGCGACTCAGCGCCTTTTCTTGCGTGTAGGCCATGAAGGACCCGATGTCGATTCCAGCTCCCGGAACGATCCCGACGAATAGTCCGATCAGGGACGCGCGAATATTCGCCATCGGCAAGCGTGCGGCTTCCCAGACGCCTTCAAGGACTTTCCCCCCAACTTTGTGCCCTGCTGCTGTGGGCCGTTGATAGTTGATCATGTCCAGCATCGCCGGAAATGCAAACAATCCCATGATGACGGGAGTGAGGGGCAAGCTATCGTAGAGTTCCAGGAAGCCGAAATTCAGGCGGGAGAGTCCAAGAGCCGGATCTGCCGACATCGTTCCCATCAGTAATCCTACCACTGTCGCAAGCAACCCTTTACGGATATTGTCGCCTACAATTGAGACGATTATGCTCAGGCCGAGCACCGCGAGCAAGGTCATCTCGGCTGGCCCGAACGCCAACGCGATACTGGCGATGGGCCGAATCATCAAGATGGCGACAATCGAGGCAACAATGCCGCCGAATGCGGATGAGTAAAGCGAGTAGCCGATCGCCTGGTCCGCCTTGCCCTGTTGGGCCAGCGGATACCCGTCAAATACCGTCGCAATTGCCCCGGTCGTTCCGGGGACGCCGATCAGGATCGACGGGATCCCGCCCCCATACTGCGCTCCGACGTATATTCCGCAAATGAAGATGATCGCCCCCCCCATGCTCATCCCCAATGTCAAGGGAAGCATCAGGGCCGATGTATTGCCCGAGCTAAAACCGGGGAGGGCTCCGAATACCAACCCGACGATCATCCCTATAACCATCATGGTGAATGGCTCTGGGGAGAACAAAATGACTGCCCCTTGCCCGATGAGATCGAGAGTGCTCATGCTTACATCCCCTATGCCAATGACGGTGGTTGCCGCTAGTGTAGATGTCGGGTTGAGATGAGTTCAGAAGAGTATCCCCCGAGGAATGTCGATGCCCAACCAACGCTCGAATAAGATGTAGATCGATCCATCCATGACGAGAATATAAATCGCATGATGCAGATATTTCTGCCGCTCTAAGACAGCAGTGAAGCATAGCAGGAAGATGGCAGTGCAGATATAAAATCCCACCAGCGGTATGAGCACGATGTAAAATGTTGTCAGCACAATCCCAATATATTTTTTTATATCTGTCCCATCAAGTAGTCGTTTCGGGGACTGACTGGATAGACTCTGCCCATACGCATTTCTAAAGCCGATCATGTCATAGATGATATTGCCGAGGAGCACCGGGATGAACACGTAAGTGATAATGAGCTGGGGGAAAAATGTCGACCGAGACGGCAACTGATAGGCAGATATCACATACGCTGCAAGCAATGCCAAGGAAAACAATGGAAACGCATTAAATTTAACGTAGCCCCACGAGAGCCTGAGAACTTTTTTCATGGCGCACCTGTTCATAATTGGATCGTTGAGAGTCCATAACACATCGCATTGTGGAGAGTGGCCCTCCCCGCCCATTAGACGGGTCGGGCCACTCCTGCGTTGTAGGCGATGTCTTTGCGCAGGCGGCGTTTATGCCGCCTCGCTGGATTTGAAAATACGCAGTCGCGTAATCAGTGGTATTGCGTATATGCACGTCCGGTGTGCAGCGTCTGGTCAAGCATCCCTTGTGCGAAGCGGCTACTTCTTGAGTTGATAGTCCTTGAACACGTGCATGTATTTCTTGTAAAGCGCAATGTCAGCTTGGAGCAGTCTTTCAGATTCCTCTTTGCTGCGCGGCAAAAATCTCCCTGCATCTCCCGTTTTTTCAATTCGTTCTTTGAACTCTGGGCTGTTCATCACCTTGAAGAACGCGTCCGAAAATGTTTTAAATCTCTCGGGGTATTTTTTTGAGAATCCCGCAGGCGCGAAGAGCGATATGGAGTCGGCGACGCTCGGAATCTTGATCCCCAACGCATCGTTGATGGTCGGAGCGTTGTCCGTATCTTTCACCCAGAGATTTTTATCCTGTGCGACGCCGAGTACTCGGACAAACTGGGAGATGGGTCGCCCGGAGTACAATCCCGTCAGGGAGGCATTGATATGTTTTCCCGCCAGGGCGTTTCGGGCCGGGCCCCCACCAGAAAATGAGACAACGTTCAGTTTAATGTTTAACGCTTCCTCCAGCGCATACAACGAGAGGGCCCCTGGGGCTGTGAGAGAAGATTGACCGAAGCTCAGCGTTCCCGGGGGGTTTGCTTTTGCGAACTCCACAAGCTCCTTCAGCGTCTTCCATGGTGATTCTTTATGAACCAGCAACACCAGCGGATCCGTGATGTAATTTGAGATGATCTCAAAAGCGTCGATTCCATATGGCGCTTTGAAAATCATAACCTGGGCGGGCAGGAAGCTGAGCGGCTTTTGGATCAGCGTGTACCCATCTGGTTCGGCAGCGGCCGCCACTCTTCCTCCGATGATCCCTTCGGCCCCCGGCATCGTATCAAGGCGGATGGGCACTCCCAACTCTTTTTCCAAAGATGGCATCCACAGCCGGGCTGCAGTTTCCATCGCTCCACCGGGAGCCATACCGAGGATAAGCCGAATGGTTTTATTCGGATATGCGTCTTGTGCACCCTGCGCCTGCCCACCCGTCACGAGCAATGCTAGTGTGAAGATTACTACCCACATCGAAAGAGCGTGCCGTCTTTTCATTGTTTCTCTCCTTTCATGTGTGCGTACTCAGTTCAGCATCAGAGCCTTGGAAACCGGCGTGTGAAGGCTTTGGTTATTTAGCGCTTCATCAGGCACGGCGCGCCACCATACCCGTTTTTTCCAGATATGGAAAGACTCCGCCCTGAAGCATAAGCGCAAGCAACTGGTCGGGTATTGGCTTGAGTGACAAGGATCGTTCTGTCTCGAGGTTCCGTACAGTCCAGGCGGTGACCGAAACCTCTGCCGTTTGCCCCTCCTCAAAGGCGGAATGGACCCCTGGGCACTCTAGGGCAAGGAGGCCGAAATTAACGGCATTCCGAAAGAACAGCCCATTGATCGACTCCGCAAGCAGGCAACCAAGGGCGAGGTTACGGAGCGATCGCGCCGCGGGGCGGCCCGATCCAATGCCGAAGTTCCGGCCGCCCACAAGAATGTCTCCGGGTTTGACCAACTTCGTCCATCCGGGCCGATTTCCGGCGAACACTGCATCTCTCTGCTCCGCCTCCGTGGCGCGGAGAAGCGGGCCGGGCAGCATGAGGTCTGTATTGATGTTGTCCCCGAACACCCATACCTTACCGCTTCTTTTCATAGTTCATGGGCCTCCAGTTCAGCGGGGTGGGTGATGTGCCCGGCCACAGCAGAGGCCGCAACTGTGGCCGGGGATGCCATGTAGATCCTCGCGCTTGGATCTCCCATACGTCCCTTGAAATTCCTCGTGCTTGCGGTGATGCAGGTCTCCCCCGGTCCCAGCACACCCATGTGTCCCCCGAAACAGGCACCGCATGTGGCCGGCGTGACCACCGCCCCCGCCTCCACGAGTGTCTGCACATAGCCGAGCCGCAAAGCCTCTCGGAAGATGCGCTGGGTTGCGGGCGTCACGATGAATCGTACCCCTGGAGCTACCCGGCGCCCGGCGACCACGCGCGACGCTGCGGCGAGATCCTCGAGCATCCCGTTGGCGCACGACCCGATAAATGCCTGGTGTATCGAAATACCAGCGACCGCTCCAACGGGAGCACAATTCTTGACGATCGCGTCTGGCAGAGCGACCATGGGCTGCAAGGTCGCAAGATCGAGCTGGCGGCGGGCTGCATAGACAGCGTCCGGATCAGGAGATTGCGGCGCAAACTCTGCCGTCGTTCGCGCTCGAACGCATTTGAGGAGCACGGAATCAGGCTCGAAGGTGACGAATTCCGCGCTGAGCTCGGCGCCCATCGTGGCCAGAGTGCATCGCGCACTCATGCTGAGGTGCTCCAGTCCGGAGCCGCCAAACTCGACATTCTGGTTCGTGTGGTCGCCATACTCGCCGGCGATGAACAGAAAGGCATCCTTCGCCGACACCCCAGGCGAGAACGCATTCACCAGATCATACCGAATGGTCTCGTCGACACGGAACCAGGCCTTGCCCGTGGTCGCTGCATAGACCGTATCGGGATAGCCCACACCTCGAGCGGCGCAGTTGAGGGCGCCCGCGGCGCAGGTGTGCGAGTCTGCGCACACCAATACCGTTCCCGGGAGCGCGTATACCTCTTGCGCCACCAGCGCATGACTGACGCCTTGTTCCGGGCCGCTATCGTGGAATCGGCGAATCCCGAAATGCCGGACGAATTCACGCCCAGCCGCATGGGCCTCCGCCGCTGCAAGATCCGGCGCGGGCACGAGATGGTCGAAAACAACAACGATCTTGTCAGGGTCGTGAACCTTCAGTAACTCACGGCGGTGATTTGCAAAGAAATTCGTGTCGATGAAGACAGTGGTGTCGACACTAACGACGACTAGCTGACCGGGCTCGACCTTTGCGGCTCCACTTGCGCGGGCGAGAATTTTCTCAACGATTGTCATTCCCACGACTCGACCTCCATACCCCGCGACCTCTCCTGGTCGTCTCGGCAGCCATTCGCCAATACCCTTCGATACTCGCGGCCCCCTTTCACAGCTTGCCCACGCCGAGCAGCACCAAGAGAAGGAGATGGGAGCCCACATCCCGCGGTGGCAACTCGAGGTCGAGCCGCATCTCGTCGAACATGCACGGGCAATCGACCCAGCGATCACGAAACCAAATGAGCCTGGGTCTCCTGCCGCTTCATTTCAAGTTGATGCCCGCCTGATTTGCTATTTCCGTCCATGTTGCTACTGATTTCGCCAGGAAGGCATCGGTCTCCTCGGGTGTAGTGAAGCTTGTGTAATGGTTGAGACCCTGCATCCGCTCCTGATAGGATTTGGATGCATCCGCGGCCCGCATGCCCGAGGAGATCTGAGCAATAATCTCCTTTGGCACCCCTGCAGGTACCGCGATCCCGAGGAAGGCGCCCATCGGTAACCCGGACATTGCCGGTAACTCCTCGAACACGGTCGGCGTGTTTGGAACGTCCGGGAGTCGCTTCCTGAATAGCATGGAGATCAGCTTCATCTTGCCCGCCTGTACATGTGGGCGCGCGTGACCCCACGTCGCGATCTCGAAGTCTACGCGACCAGCGAGAACATCGGGTAGCGACTGGGCCGACCCGGCATAGGGGACGATTTTCAGCTTAATGCCGAGTTTACTCTGAAGGAGTTCTCCAGTCATGTGGGATGCGCCAGCTAGGGTACCAACAGACGCGGACAATGGATTGGCGGATCGTTTTTTCGCCTCTCCGACTAACTCGACCAACGTGTTCGGCGCAAAGCCTGGATGGGCTACGATCGCCTGTGGACCCTCGGCAAATATTGATATCCCTGCAAATTCCTTGACGTTATATGGTAGATTCTTGCGCACGGCGGGGTTGATGACGAACGCAGGCGCAATTGTCAACATCGTATATCCATCGGGCCTTGCATGTGCAGTCGCGCTTACACCAACGATGGTTCCACCTCCTGGCTTGTTCTCGACCACCACTCGCTGGTTCCACACTCTCGACAATTCGTCTGCCAGTACCCGCGTGACTAAATCGGTAGGGCCACCTGCCGCATACGGGACCACGATCGTTACCGGTTTGTTCGGAAAGGCCGTCTGGGCATGGACTGCTGTCACGAGCAACACGACAACCGTAGCCACGATTAGAACTACCGACACCTTACGCATGGCTCTCTCCTTTCGCGCGATTTACTCTCTGGTCTCCGAGGTAGGTTTGCGCGCGACCGACACTCATCACATTCTTGAGCAGCGACCCGTCGACAATCACTTCATTCACGGTAGGCCGTTAGGCAAGACGAACTGCCCTCCAGGAAGCTCAGCAATATATTCAAGGATCTCGCCACTAGACACAACGTCTGCGTATTTCGCGTTCATATCGAACAGACTTAGTGCGTGACTCGCCTGGCATCTATCAAAGCATGCGTCTTCTGCCACAACGACACGCAAGTTATGGCTGAACGCATCCACGACCGTCGCGCGAACACACCCGCTCGTGGTTGTTCCGCCAACAATCACACTATCGACACCTAGCTGGATAAGATGGCTCAGTAGCGGAGTCCCAAAGAATGCGCTCGGCCGTTGCTTGTAAACCACCAGGTCCCTCGGCCCTGGTGCGATCTCGTTTACAATCGTCATCGGATCGACCATTCCCGGTTCACCTGTGCTCCATTCGCCAACTCGTGCATTTTTACCCCTCAGCAATCCGCGATCCCAGTAGTCTTTGCGGTACCTGCCCGTCGTGTAGATCACAGGCAAATCCTTCGCATGTGCCGCTTGCAACAGAAGGGCTATCGTCCGTACCGCCCTCCATGCCTCCTCCCCACACGAGTTGCTCCACCGCTGTATGGAGTTGAGGATTGGTTCTGGTTTGTCACCGGTAAACCCGTAGCATACGTCAATCACTAGCAGGGCCGGTCGTCTTCCGTACCCCGCAGGCGTACCCCACCCAGCCACCTCAAATACGTGTTTATCGCGCTCTGTTAGGAAGTCGTCCCAAATACGTGAGCGTGAATCCATTGACGATCCTCGCGGTCTTACGGCGAGTTGATGTGGTGGCCTGTACTCGACCATGGTTACTGAACATGCCTATCGGCTGGGCGGTGTCCCTCCACCGGACGAATCGACTAGTGGCCCTTGTGCGCCTGCCTTCGTACGGCGCGCTTGCGACCATGCGCTCCAGATCACTACAAGAATGGCGATTAGAAGTAAGGTGGCGCTAATGGGCTGTTGAAATAGCGTGGTGAAGTCCCCATTTGACAACAATAGGGCCCGGCGAAAATTTACTTCCATCATCGGCCCGAGAATGAATCCGAGAAGAAGCGGAGCGGGTTCTAGGCCCATCAATCGCATTGCGTAACCAAGTGCACCAACAAGCAAGACGCACCCAATGTCAAAGGGGCTTGCGTTGAGGCTATAAACGCCAATGCAGATTAAGAGAATAACGATTGGGAAAAGCGTGCGATACGGCACCATGAGCAGCCTGACCCATATGCCGACCAATGGAATGTTTAGCACTAAAAGCATCGCATTGCCGATCCAGAAACTGGCGACAAGGCCCCAGAACAGTTCAGGATGGTCACCCAGCAGGAAAGGACCCGGTGTGATACCGTGTATCATCAGGGCGCCGAGCATGATCGCCATTGTCGCTGTGCCAGGAATCCCCATGGTCAGAGTCGGAATAAAGGCGGCTTGAACCGCAGCGTTGTTCGAAGCCTCTGGCGAAACCACACCCTCAATCGCTCCCTTTCCGAACCTCTCCGGCGTCTTGGATATACGCTTCTCGATTAGA
>Ga0351930_1135_pt2 | contig 12919 bp, 9 predicted proteins | sample BONcelT113001E10_FD_205823 | JGI IMG/M metagenome (GOLD analysis project Ga0351930, IMG submission 205823) | Enriched cells from coal bed in the Powder River Basin, Montana, United States - BONCAT cells T11 rep2 HSBNCT.T11.300.1.E10 ...
CGAATCCGAAGTCCTTACCCCGGCTGATGATCAGAATCACATCTACAAACATAATTATAAAGTGCCCTTTGTGTGCGGCGCGCGTAATTTGGGTGAAGCCCTGCGGCGCATTGGCGAAGGCGCGGCTATGATCCGCACCAAAGGTGAAGCTGGTACTGGCGATGTGATCGAAGCAGTTCGCCATGCCCGCCAGGTGATGGGCGACATTCGCCACCTGCAATCCCTGCAAGATGAAGAACTGATGGCTTTTGCCAAACAAATCGGCGCGCCGTACGAATTGATTTTGGAAGTACGCCAGCTTGGCCGCCTGCCAGTAGTAAACTTTGCCGCTGGCGGTGTTGCCACCCCTGCCGATGCCGCGCTGATGATGCAGCTGGGTGTCGACGGAGTCTTTGTCGGTTCTGGTATCTTCAAGTCTGGCGACCCTGCCAAACGCGCGGCTGCCATCGTCAAAGCCGTCACTCACTATCAAGACCCTGCCATCTTGGCTGAAGTCAGCCGTAACCTGGGCGAACCCATGGTTGGCCGCCAGGTTACTGAAATCCCTGAAGCGCAGCGTATCGCCGGGCGCGGCTGGTAATTCGCAGGAGCTATGAAAATCGGAGTTCTCGCGCTGCAAGGCGCATTTATTGAACATCAGGCGATCCTGACTGGCCTGGGTGTGCAAACCTGCCAGGTGCGCTTACCAGAACAGCTTGCTGATATTGATGGATTGGTTTTACCGGGTGGTGAATCCACCACAATTGGCAAGCTGATGGTGTCGTTTAATTTGCTTGAACCCTTGCGCGCCTTCGGCCGGGAAAAAGCCATATGGGGCACTTGCGCCGGGGCTATCCTGCTTGCCAAAGACGCTGGTCGCGATCAACCACTGCTGGGGTTGATGGACATAACCATCCAGCGCAATGCATTCGGCCGACAGGTGGAAAGTTTCGAAGCCAGCCTGGACGTACCCGGCTTGGCAGCCTTCAATGACAACGGCATCAATCCACCTTTCCATGCCGTCTTCATTCGCGCGCCCATCATTGCCTCGGTTGGTCCCCAGGTTGAAATCAGTGCCAGCCTGCCGGACGGTAGTATCGTCGCCGCGCGGCAGGGCAAGCTGCTCGCCACCTCGTTCCACCCCGAACTTACGGGTGACAATCGATTCCACCAGTGGTTTCTGGATTTGGCAAAATAATCTCCCATGCTATTTAATATCAAAACTCCCCCAAGATCACAGATTTTGGGGGAGTCTGGTATTGTAGAGCTTACCCTCTTATTTTCTTTACCGTCTCCACTGCTGAGCGCGCCAGGGCTTCCACCGCTGCCCAATCAGGGTCTTTTGTCATGCCCGGCGCTGATATCCAAGTTCCGGTGACGCCAGCCACAATTGGTAATCGCAAATAGCTTTCCAAATTGAAGGGGTTAATTCCGCCTGCCGCGATATAACGCATTTCCGGAAATGGCGCGGATATTGAACGCAGCACCGGTACACCACCGATTGCCTCAACCGGGAAAAACTGTACCAATCGCAAACCAGTTTTCATCACATGCATAATCTCGCTGGGTGTGGTCACACTGGGGATGATCGGCAAACTGTGCTCAAAACACCAATCCACCAGATCAAAATCAAAACCAGGGGAAGTCAAGAACTGAGCCCCAGCGTGCATAGCCGCTTCACCTTTCAGCACCGAAAGAATTGTGCCCGCGCCAATTAGCAGCTGGGGAAACTGCTGCCGGGCTTTTCGAAGTAGATCTTCTGCCCCCTCGCTGCGCATGGCAATTTTCGCGCACCCCAACCCGGCGCGTGAAATTGCCTCTAAAAATGCGAGGGCTTGTTCTTCACTTTTAGGATCAATCTCTGGCACGATACCAATTGTCATTATTTTTTCAAAAACTTCGAACACGCAGCCTCCTTGTTTGGGTTTGGATTGATGTATACAGCCAGATGCTTACCAGGGTTCAATCTTTAATACTGCGCACACAGCATCAGTTGTGTAAACCGGAAATTCCCCCGTGTATTACCTCAGAATTCTATCCACTTGCATTTCAGCAAATGGGTTCACAACCTCAAGGCGTTCGCGCAAGAATTCTGTTTTTTCAGCCGATGGCTCCTCCTAAGCAATGAATGCAATAATTGAGAAAGAGATTTCAGGTAGCCAGCGGAAGCTGGCAGAAACCCACATTCCCCGATTAACCTTATCATATCGAATACACCTTATCGCGTCAATGTCAACCGGGTTTATTCATTATGGGTTGTACGTATTATGAATAGAAAAAGCGGGCAGCTGCCCAGCTTGAAGAATTTTCAAATACTGGTTTTCTCTGGTGGAAGTGTGTGAACCAAAATACTTACGATCATTGGTGATGGATTTCGCGGGGCAAATATCCTCGGTTAATGCGTTAACGCAAGGTCTTTAATTCTCAATATCTTTACCTGATTTGTTCGTACAAACAACCTGTTGGCTGATCTGGCATTTTAGTTGCATATTAAATAGGCATCCTTATAATGGAATCTAGTTTGCAATAGATAATATTGATTCGATTTCTATATCAAACTGGATTTTTCACCATAGTAATGCAGGCACTTGTTCGAAACGCGTGTTATTTGAAAGAAGGGTATGAATCTTAACCTTTTTCCGATTGTCAATCTAATTATTCTTGGGGCAATCATCTCAGTCATTTTAGGAATTCTTGGCTGGCTGCGATCTGGAGAAGCACCTTTAGGAAAAACCTTCGCGGTTTTCTCTTTTGGCGTGGCATTGTGGATCTTCAGTTACGGCCTTGAGTTACTCTTTACCAGCTTCACTATTAAGATATTTTGGGGGAATATGCAGTTCGTCGGCGCAGGTATCGCCCAAACCTCCTTTCTCATCCTTGCGTTCATCTATACCAATCGCAAACACCTGATTAAACCCCCCATAATTTTCTGGTTTTGCGTTGTTCCTGCCCTCACTATTCTGGTCGCGTTCACCAATCAATTTCATGGTCTAATGCGTGAATACCTGGGGGTCGCTTATGTTCGCCGGCCTATCTCTTTTGTCAGCCTTGAATTTGAGTATGGTCCCTGGTATTGGGTCAACGCAGCTTACATGCTTTCAACCGTATTCATCGGCTGCGGATTGATTGCCCGCAACATTTTTCGCGCCAATCGTTCGTACCGCAAACAAGGTCTGGCTTTAATCATTGGGATTCTACTTCCCTGGGTAGCGAATCTGGTGCTCATCCTGGGCTTAAACCCCATCGCCCCTTTGGATATCACGATCCTGGCATTGCTTGCGACCAACCTGCTATACGCAAACGCGATTATTCGCCACCGGCTTTTCGATCTGATTCCTGTGGCGCGCGACACACTGATTGAAAACCTGCCGGACACTGTTCTGGTATTAAACCAAAATTCCCAAATTGTGGACATCAACCCGGCTGGTTTACGCACATTTAACCTGCAACTTTCTGAGATACTGGGCAAACCAGTATCAAATATCCTCCCCAACAGTCTCGAATCTGTTCTCACCCCGATTGGCAGTATGGAAAAACCAATCTCAATCGAAACTCATCTTAATTTCAACTCACATGATCAATTCTTCAACCTGACGACCACCCCGCTTTCAAATAATGACGATAAGCCTGACGGCTGGTTGATTACCCTGGCGGATATCACCCAACTCAAGGAATCTGAAAATAAAATCAAACAATTGCTTGAGGCTGAAAGAGAACAGCGCATGCTGGCAGACTCTTTACGGGAATCCAGCAATATTCTAAGCACCGCGCTGGATATGGAGTCCATTCTGGATAACCTGCTGATTCTTGTTCGACGCGTTGTTCCGTTTGACTATGCCCGTCTTTTCAGTGTTGAAAATGGCATCGCAAGAATCTCTCGTTTGAGTGGATACGAGAAATTACCCCTTGATGCAAGATTAAAAACCATGACCGTTAGCCTGGAGATAGAAAAAACTCCGAATTTGAAATGGATGGCTGAAAATTGCGAACCTCTGTTTATTACTAATGTTTCTGATTATGACGGTTGGACCAAGCTCACCAAAGATATTGATATTCAATCCTGGGTTGGTGCGCCTATCTTTTCCCATCAAGAATTGATTGGCTTTATTTCCCTCACCTCAAGCCAGCCAAACCTTTACAATCAGGAGCATGCCAACCGCCTGAACGCGTTTGCTGGACAGGTTTCTCTGGCGATTCAGACCGCGCGCCTGTTCGATGAATTACGCCGCATGGCTGTAACTGATTCCCTCACTTCATTGTTTAATCGCCGTCATTTCTTTGACCTTGCGCGTTTGGAATTTGAACGCGCGCGCCGTTATGGTGAAAATCTGTCTGTGATAATGCTGGATATTGATCACTTTAAACAGGTTAATGATGCCTATGGACATGTTGCCGGCGACTCGGTCCTTTCCACCCTGGCGCGCGTTTGTCGGGCAGATTTGCGAGAAATGGACATTCTTGCCCGCTATGGCGGTGAAGAATTTGTAATCCTTTTACCCAACACAGATCTTAATTCAGCAGCCAAAACCGCTGAACGCCTGCGGGTGAAAATGGAAACCACTGAGATCGAATTAGATACTACCACCCGTCGGGAAGCCGCCGGATATGCCAGCAACACTGAATTGCCATCCCATTTAAGTGTCACGATCAGTTTAGGTGTATCTGCGCTTGAGAAATCCATACCTGACCTTGAGAATCTCATCAATCGCTCTGACCATGCCCTTTACGATGCCAAGCAATCTGGGCGGAACTGTGTGCGGGTATGGAAAACAGGATAACTTAACAGGTTTATCCAAATCGAAGCTTCACCATAACTTGGTACCACATCGTTGTAAGATAAACTTACAATGGTTTGCTTAGCCCTCTAATTACCACTCAACTTCAATTCACTTGCCTTTAATCCACGCACATTCCCGCATAAACATGCTAAATCGTGTAGTTTTTTGTTATACTAAATAAACTTATTCAAATTAATGTGAGGGTTTATGCTGGCAGCGGAAAGACGTCAATACATTTTGGAGTGTTTGCAGCGCGATGGGCGCGTGCTGGCCAATGATTTGAGCGCGGAATTGAAAGTGTCTGAAGATACCATTCGCCGCGATTTGCGCGAGATGGCCTCCGAGGGCTTGCTCCAGCGTGTGCATGGCGGAGCGCTGCGTAAATCACCGGCGTTGGTCAACTATAAAACCCGAGAGGCTCACCTTACTGATCAGAAAATGACTGTCGCCAAAAAAGCCGCGACCTTAATTCAAGACGGCATGGTTGTATTAATGGGTGGTGGAACCACCAACGTTCAAACTGCCAACTTTCTGCCGCCCACCCTGAAAGCCACCATCATCACCCACAGCCCAAATGCCGCCGTTGCCCTGGCGGATCATCCTGCCGTGGAAATTATTTTATTGGGTGGAAGTCTCTACAAACATGCGCGGGTAACCGTTGGCGCTGAACCTATCGACAAAATCCGCCAGATCCGCGCGGACCTGTGCCTGCTGGGAATATGCAGCTTATGCCCAACCTCAGGCATCAGTCTGCAAGACTACGAAGAATCACTCATCCATCGCGCCATGATCGACAGTTCTGCCGAGGTAGCCGCGCTGGCTTCGGCTGAAAAAATGGGCACCGCCGCGCCGTTTATTGTTGGCGGCCTGGATTTGTTAAACTACATCATCACCGATTCAACTCTCTCAGAAGAATTATTGGCTCCTTACCGCCAGTTTAATCTTGAAATCCTGTAGACAGGTTGGTATGCTTCTTCGACATTAAACTTTCTGACCTTTGGATTCTTTGAGAAATATGGAACATCAGCCTTTAAAACAAAAAAACACCCGCACGCATTGTGCGGGTGAATTCGTATCCAATAGTAATTCACGGAGCTTATTCTTCTTTATGGGTTGCCGCTCTGCGCAGCCGGTCTTGAATCGCCAAACCAATACCGCGGCTGCCAAATTCCCTGGCCACGATAAAATCTACTCCCGCTTCATCCATCAGTCGCAGCGCAAGGTATAAATTCCGCGCGATGTCCTCCAGATGTTCCACCGACCCAACCAGGCGCAAATCTATTGGAAGGCCTTCAAAAAACGGGATATCCTCCAGCGCGCATATAACCCCTACTTTGTTTCCCGCACTCAGCAGGTCTTCCACTTTCTGGCGCATCGGCTCGCAAATTGACTGGTCTCCATCGCTCTCAAACAAAATCAGTACCGCTTTTTTTGGCGCGTAATGGCGCGAAAGCATCCCCGGTGATATTTGCGGAAGGTCATCAGCATTGGCTTGTTGGCCGTTTACCAGCACATCACCCAACACTTCCTGAAGAGCTTCGTAAGACACACCGCCGGGCCGCAGAATCCGGGCTGGACGCTGGGTCACGTCCAGTACCGTCGATTCCACCCCTATCGGTGTGCTGCCCCCATCCAGGATCATGTCGATCCGTCCATTCAGGTCTGTTAAAACATGCCCGGCTGAAGTCGGGCTGGTATGCCCAAAACGATTGGCTGAAGGCGCTGCGATGGGCAGCCCTGCCGCGCGGATCAAAGCCAGTGCCACCGGGTGCGAGGGCATGCGTACAGCCACATTTCCCAAACCGGCCGTCACCTCATCTGGAATATTCGCGTGCTTTGGCAGAATTAATGTCAGCGCGCCGGGCCAAAAACGCGCGGCCAGTCGTTCAGCGTCTTTTGAAATGTGGCTGACAACCTGATGCAGCATTTGCGGCTCGCTTATATGGACAATTAATGGGTCATGCGACGGCCTGCCCTTGGCAGAAAAAATCTTCTTGACCGCGTCTGCGCTCAAGGCATTTGCCCCAAGCCCATACACGGTTTCTGTAGGAAACGCCACCAGCTGCCCGGCCTGGATCGACTGGGCAGCTGTGCTTATGGCAAATTCATCTGGATTTTGCGGATCAATACGAACAACTTGTGTTTTCAAAACCAAATACTCATCCTTATTCTGGTTGGATCAATGCTTCATAATCTGTCACTGAACCGCCATCCAGGCAGCATTGGATAATTTGCTGCCCCAATGGTGACAGGTCAGACTGGGTAAACTCGCTTAGGCATCTGAAGAAGAAATCTCGCAACACCTTCGCGCCCTGGTCATAAGCTTCCACACCTACTTCTGGCTGCGTATCCACCTGCAAGAACCAGCGTGGGATCTGATAGCCTTCCACATGAACATTGTGTAAAGCATATCCAAGCAAGGGCAAGCGAGCCGGGCGAATCTGTTCCGGACGGAAGCGAGCGCTGCCGCGCCGCGCCAGATATTCGCGCGCGACCCACTGAGGCATGAAACCCACCCGCCATGCGCCGATGTATTGGTTGGGGGTGAGTATGTAGCGCATCTGTCTGAACTGGTCAAACTGTTCCAGTAAAAGATTTGCCTGACGCACCTTCTTGCCAGCGGCAAACGGCCAGTAAGAACCTACACCCTCACTGCTCATGCCTTCATCACCGACAATGCTGGGGTTGTCATACCCACGCGGTGAAACCAGCCTCCAAAGCCAGGCTAATGCGGGTGGTAACACATGGAAAAGACCAATGATCCCATAAGTGGGAAATTCTTTGGTACACGGGGGAGTGCGCACACCAAACGAACGCACATCCACAGTCACAGGTTCATGCAGTACATTGCTCATCACATCGCGCGGCACAACCACCCGCGGATTGGGGCAAGGTTTACCGGGCGCGTCTTGAATATGTTCCCAAATCAATGCGCGGCTGTTGGGGGCGGCATCGATGTTGAGGAATAATAAGGGTTTGCTCGGCTGGGCCGTGATCCGCTCTAAAGTGGGATCGGTGCCGTAACTATTAATGTGGTTCACACGCACAAACCACGCGTCTTCCGCGTCTGTTACGCGCATTCTACCGTGATTACGCTGCAAAGAAGGATGGCAAATAGCCATATCATCAGTTACCGGCAGCAAATCACAAGTGCGTGGAATCTGCAAATACCGCTTCTCACCAGTGACGGTGTTTTCACCCAATAGCAACCGTCCGTCCGCCTCTCGATGAGCCTGTTCCAGCATTTCGCTTTTTCCACCGCCGCTGGCACCTTCATGCATAATTGTAATCGCATTGTCATATGGGGTTACCACTACAACTGTCGAACAGTGGGGCGCAACCCAGCCTTCCCGCGCGCCGATGTCGATCAATACACCGTAAACACCTTTCTTCGCGCTTGGACCTGGATACAAGTTAAAGGAAAAAATCTCATACATATCCGGCCGGCGGTTATGCACTACAATTTGTTTGCCATTGAAATGGGTGTGCCGGAAAGGCGGCACCACGTACAAAACCGCTTTAGGATCGAAATCTGGTCCAAGTTCACTTACCGGACGAATACCTTGCAGCATCGCCAGACCCAAAGCAAAGAAACCCGCATTCAACGGCGCGATCGCCATCGCGTCCACACCCATCCCGGGTTGGCCGGCTGTAAACCCAAACACCGCCAGGTTTTGACCTTTCAGCCATTCAAACGCGCTTTCTCGCACCGGATCAAAGTCGCTTCCAAATACCTGGTTGTAATTCAACTTATCTGTGGCTTCTGCGTCCCCCACCACCAACGAATCTGGATCTCGACGTCGCATATAAGACTCGGTGTAATTCACCGCGATACCATTTCGAACTCTGGCGACTGTCGCTTCAACGGTAAGGCCCTTACCAGGCACCTGATAAGACACCTCATAATAAGAGGCGTCGGGCGTTCCGGTAGAAATGTCAAACAGATCTTCCACGGTGTTTGCCACCACTACCTTGGGCGCGCTTTGCAAAATCTGCGCAATTTCTTGGGGGGGATTTAGCTTTTGCCACATAGTAACACCTGTTTTTCTTAGAATAAATTACCGAAAACAACTTAATTAGTCGATTATAAATGGATAAATCAATAAAATGCAATAGGTTTTGCCGGCGTTAATCGAACCTTAATATAAAATGCCTGTGAGGGCAGTCAAAACCAAAAAATTAATCATAAAAAAATTTTAACATTCACTGGCAATTGCATGGAAATGCTGAACTTTGCTTCAGTCACCGCGCGGGAAAGTTGTAACTGGTAAAGGACATTAACCTAAAACCGTCTTCTGGTGAATCAGCCTTGATTTTCGATCTTAACGTATAAGCCCCCTGGTTTGGCAGACTTTTGAAATGGAAGCGGCGCAGTGATTACCAGCATTACATCGTTACAATATAATTCCTGCCTGATCACCCAAGTGAAATTTACCACTTTCATTTATAAAACCAGCGGCTCTTCAAAGCAAAAAGGTTAACTTGTCGTTTGCGTTTCTGAGAATAATCGCATAAAATAACTCATATTTTCCGCTTTCGGTTTTCGAAACCAGCACCCATCCGAAAGAACACCATGAATTACCTGAGTTTTTCCCCTCATTTTCCTCCTAATTACTATCCCTTCAGCGTCCACCTGCGCCAGATGGGGGTGAATGTCTTCGGCCTGGCAGACGCGCCATACCACGAACTGCGCCCCGAGCTCCAATCCGCCCTGACAGAATATTACCGACTTTCTGACGCGCTCAGCTACGATGAAAAGGTTCGCGCTCTGGGCTATTTCACCCACCGCTACGGCAAGATTGACCGGCTTGAATCTCACAATGAATACTGGCTGGAAAGCGATGCCCAACTGCGCACCGACTTCAACATACCCGGGTTTCATACCGAAGATATGGAGAGAATCAAGCGCAAGTCGGAAATGAAAAAAGTATTTATCAAAGCCGGGATCCCGGTAGCCCGCGGGAGAGTAGCCCGGACCGTAAAAGAAGCGCTGGCATTGGTTGAAGAAACCGGATTCCCATTGATTGCGAAACCGGATATCGGCGTAGGAGCCAGCAAGACTTACAAAATCCATAACCGCGCGCAGTTGGAAGATTTTTTCACGAACAAACCGCCAGCGGATACCATTTTTGAGGAATTTATTCAAGGCAAAATTGAAACCTTTGACGGCCTGACCGATCAAAACGGCAAAGTAATCTTCTGCTCTTCAATGCGTTTCAATGAGGGCATCATGGAACTGGTCAATGAGGGCCTTGATATCTGGTATTACACCCTGCGGGACGTTCCCGCCGACCTGGCAGACGCCGGACTTAAATTGGTAAAAGCTTACCGCATGCGGGAACGCTTTTTCCATTTTGAATTCTTCCGCAAACCTGATGGCAGCCTGAGCATGCTGGAGGTCAACATGCGCCCTCCCGGCGGATTGACCACCGACATGTTCAACTATGCCAATGACATCGATATTTACCGCGAATACGCCAATGTGGTCGTCCACAACACCTTTGAAGCAGACGTCACCCGCCCTTATTACTGCGCTTATATCGGAAGAAGGTCAAACAAACCTTACCGTCACAGCCATACCCAAATTCTGGCAGCTTTTCCGCGGCAGTTAACCCATCACGAACCAATGAGCGGAGTCTTTGCCCCGGCGTTAGGTGATTACGGCTACGTGGTCCGCTCCCCCGACCTGGAAGAAATCAAACAAATTGCGGCATACCTCCTGGAAATTCAATAACCGCCCTAACGCCCCGCCCAATAGCGCGCATCGAAAGGCATCAAATGAACATTGAATACCACAAACATTGGAGCCACAATCTCAACCAGGACATGGAATTAAAAGTCTACGGCCGCGGCGGGAAACCTGTGCTGGTTTTTCCGACCCAGAGCGGCCGCTTTTTTGATTATGAAAATAACGGAATGATTGAGGCTGCGCGCTGGTTTATTGAGGAGGGTTTTTTCCAATTCTTCACTGTGGACAGCGTTGACAGCCAATCGTGGGTAAATTTCAGCGCGCACCCCGCTGACCGCGCGCTGCGTCACGAGGACTATGACCGCTATATCGTTCAGGAAGCCGTTCCCTGGATCCACCAGTACCAGAACCGGGAAACCCTGTTATTAACCACCGGCTGCAGCATGGGCGGCTACCATTCCAGCAACTTCTTCTTTCGCCACCCAGACATTTTCGACAGCCTGATCAGCCTGAGCGGGATTCTAAAGCTGACCATGTTCATCGGTGATTACATGGATCAGAAAGTGTATTTCAACTCGCCATTGTATTTCCTGCCCAACCTGGAGGACCCCTGGTACCTGGAAAAGTACCGCCGCAGCCGCATCATCATTTGCTCCGGGCAGGGCGACTGGGAAGACGAAATGCAATCAGACGCCCGTGACATTCAGGGGATATTGGCGGAGAAAAACATCCCCGCCTGGATCGACCTTTGGGGTTTGGATGTGAACCATGATTGGCCGTGGTGGCGCAAACAGCTGCCCTATTTTCTGTCAAAACTGATGGAAGGGTAACACCTGTTCAAAGGTTGATATGCCCCGCATAATCAATCTGGGCTTTTAAATACAAAGGCGCATCCGGCGCGGCTCGAACGCGCAACCAACTGATTCGAGGCTCATTAATTTTTCTTTTAAACAGTTTTTGTGGGGGCTTTTTTGTCTATCACCGCCGCCGGTAGGGTTTAAATCCGTCCATTTTTTCCAATTCATTTATGTAACTGGTACAGTTCCTGGGAGGGCACATCACGGCTATTTATCTGAAGGGATTCATTTTCCGATGGTTCCCTGGAAACTGGCGTGATGAGTAATAGATATGGGGGTTTTATTGGTGTATGCCCCCACTTTATCTATAATGATGAGACAACAATCACCCCCATTTACGGCAAAATCTCAAAGAATGTTTACGGTAACTATCCGCCCGGCTTTTTTTTATGATAATATTAACAAATAATCTAATAACCGACCTTTCTCAAGGAGGAGATCGCATGTCCAGACATCTGCCTGACGACAACGAAACATACGAGTTGAGAAAAACTAAGATCGGTATCTGCATGACCATTCTTTATGCCCTGGTTTACTCGGGTTTTATCTTCCTGGCTGTTTCCCAACCTGCCCTGATGGGCCTACCATTCCTGTTTGGACAAAACCTTGCCATCACTTATGGATTAGGTTTGATTGTGATCGCAATTATCTTTGCGTTGATTTACAACTACCTTCTTAGCAGGCTGATTCCCAAAGATTTGGAACAAAATACCGCAAACAACAAAAACAAACCAATGGGAAAGGGGAATTAATATGGCTATTGTCGTTTTCATCATTTTCGTTGTTCTCATTCTAGTTATTTCATTCAGGAGCGGTAAAAGATCCAAAGGCGCAGGAGGCTATTTCGTTGCAAATAGTTCCATCAATTGGGGTATCAATGGCGTCGCCTTCGCTGGCAGTTATCTCTCGGTTGCCAGTTTCCTGGGCATCTGTGGGCTGATCGCTTTCAATGGTTTTGACGGCTTTCTCTACTCGATCGGCTTCCTTGCTGGCTGGATCATCGCTCTCTTTGTAATCGCCGAGCCGATGAAGCGCCGCGGCACGTTTACCTTTTCCGATGCCCTTAACAAGAGTTTTAACAAGCCCGGCATTCAGCTCGCGGCGGGCCTGTCAATTCTTGTGGTGTCGCTCTTTTATATCGTCCCCCAGATGGTTGGTGCAGGTGTCCTCATAGAGCCTCTGCTCGGTATTCCGCATTCCTGGGGTGTCATCATCGTCGGATCTGTTGTAATTCTGATTGTCACCTCCGGTGGCATGACATCCACCACCTACGTCCAGTTTTTCAATGGCGGCCTTCTCCTCACCTTTGCCGCCATTCTCACTGCTGCGGTTTTGACCAGGGGACTACAAACGTCTGCACATTCTGTACCTGTCAACCTCAGCGGTTTGGAAAACTATGAATATCAACAAGTTCCTGTTAATTTAGACGGAGAAACACCCCTTGTCGATCTACCGGGTGTTTCCGTCGAGTACCGTTATGCTGTCATCAACTCAAATACAGGGCAGCAGGAACGGGTTTTTTATCTCCTTTCACACCTGGTGGATTTAGGCTCAACGAATGATGGGAATTACAGCATTCGCATCAAAGGACATCCAGTGCCTTTGCAGCATAAAAC
>Ga0351930_1136_pt1 | contig 12881 bp, 10 predicted proteins | sample BONcelT113001E10_FD_205823 | JGI IMG/M metagenome (GOLD analysis project Ga0351930, IMG submission 205823) | Enriched cells from coal bed in the Powder River Basin, Montana, United States - BONCAT cells T11 rep2 HSBNCT.T11.300.1.E10 ...
CGAAAACATCACCGCAACCTGTTTATCAGACATTTTTCAGCTCTCCATATAAAAGTGGTTTTTTTTTACAAAAGAAGCAAATATCATACCATGGCAATTGACGGAAAAGGATGACGGAAGAATCCGGATAAGGACCAGATAAGGATTGAGAACCTGTAATAAAGCTGAGGGTTTTAAGGTGTTATCGAAAAGTCTGTTTGTCCAGGGAGTATCGCCTCATTTTCCGGTAAAGGCTTCGGGAGTTCATTCCAGACCGGTTCGCCACCTCATTTATTTTGCCATGATATCTTTCCAGGGCAAGCCGGATATAATTTCGTTCCAGCTGCTCGATCTGATCCTTTAGCGGTGGATCAAGGGAGGGCGCGATCAGGTCAAATGTCGTCGCCGGGCTCGAATTTTCCATAAAATAGAAATGCCGGATCATTGTGCTGGGCGTCATGATAATGGTTCGTTCAATCACATTGGATAACTCCCTGATGTTGCCCGGCCAGTCGTAGGATGTCAGCTGCCTCAGGGCGTCCGGATGGAGATCGATCGCATTTCTGTCCAGAAGCCCGACGTATTTATCAAGAAAATAGCGTGCCAGGAGTGGAATATCTTCTCTTCTCTCCCTTAACGGCGGGAGGTGAATGGGAAATACATTTAACCGGTAATACAGGTCACGACGAAAAGAACCCTGCTTGACCATCTCCATCAAATCTTCATTGCATGCCGCAATGATGCGAACATCCACCTCAATGGTATTTTCATCGCCGACCCGCTGAACCGCCTTTTCTTCAATTGCCCGCAGCAGCCGTTTCTGGACATCAGCCGAGGCATTGGCGATTTCATCCAGGAATATGGTTCCGCCGTGGGCGAGTTCGAAGCGGCCCCTCCTGTCCGCCTGAGCGCCGGTGAAAGCGCCTTTTTTATGCCCGAAAAGCTCGGATTCCAGCAGCGTTTCGGATATGGCGCCGCAGTCGACGACGATCATCGGTGCGGCCTTTCGCTGGCTGTTATAATGGATCGCTTTGGCCACCATCTCTTTTCCCGTGCCCGTTTCCCCGTAAATGAGGACATTCGAATCGGTGGGTGCCACGTTTTCAATAATTGAAAAAAGGTCCTGCATGCCTCTGCTTTTACCGATCAGGTGGTCAAATCGATACCGCTGCCGAACCTCCTCTTTCAGCCTGCTGATGTTTTTCTTCAAGCTTATATTTTCTTCCTTCAGAGAAAACCGTTCGGAGATTTTCTCTAAGATGGTCTGCACCTGCGAAAAATTAATCGGCTTGCAGAGAAAATCACATACGCTACGTTTCATTATTTCAACAGCCGTTTCAACCGTTGCAAACCCGGTAATCACTAAAATTTCGATTTGCGGGTAATCGAAGATAATCCGCTCAATGACTTCCTGGCCGGGCATCTCCGGCATTTTCAAATCCACTATCACCACATGAAACTCAACTTCGGACAGCAGTTTCAACCCCGTCGGTCCGTCCGGAGCAGTAAAAACCTCAAACCCCCATTTTTTCAGTCTCAGCTTAAAGGTCCGGCGGACATTTTCTTCGTCATCGATAATCAATATTTTCAGCATTATCTCCTCCATCCGATGCTCAGTCCGGTTTCAGTATCTTCGGTTTGATCAGGGAGAAAAAGTGAAGAATTTCCTTACGCGAAAACGGCTTTCGCAGCAGGGGGACTTCCGGGGCAATAGCCGTGTATCGCATTTCAATGGCGGAAAGGCCGCTCATAAAGGCAAACCGGTCGACTGATGGATGTTGATTTTCAAATAACTCGCGATAAAGCTCAACACCGTTCATCACCGGCATTTTAATATCAACCAGCATCAGATCATAAAAGTGACGATTGATTTTTTCCAGAGCCACCCGGCCGTTTTCAGCTGTATCCACCTGAGCTCCAAGAGAGCTCAGGTATTTGGAAAGTGAATACCGGAGATTTTTTTCGTCATCCACAATCAGAATCTGATCCGGCACCCAGATTTTTTTTTCATTCACCGGCTCAATTACATTCGGCGCCTGATTCACCGGAAGATGAATGATAAAGCAGGCGCCACCCTCCGGAGAACTCCTCAACAAAATATTGCCGCCGTATCTCTGTACGATTCTGTAGTTAATGGAGAGGCCGAGGCCGGTTCCTTTTCCGGGCGGCTTGGTGGTAAAGAAGGGATCGAATAATTTGGAGTGGTATTCTTCGGGGATATTCGGTCCGTCATCGGAAACTTCCAGGGTGACCCAGTTGCCGGTCATCATTGTCCGAATGGTGATCCGGTTGCCGATGCCCGATTCTTCTATGGCATCGGCAGCATTTTGAACGAAATTGATGATCATCTGCTGCATGTGGGTCGCATCCCCCACCAGGGATTCAAGATTGTCGTTTAAATCCAGGTGCAATTCGATATTTTTCTGGTTCAATTCATTTCGCCGGAGATCCCCGATATGCCTGATGATGTCATTGAGATTGAGGAGAATATCCCCTCTTTTGTGCGGGTAAACCAGTGAGAGAAGATTTTTAACAATTGAGCTTGCACGCTGTGCCTCATCATGGATAATTTCAGCGGATTCAAGGGCATCGCCCTGAAGGTCGGAATCCTCCACCAGGTATTCCGCGCAGCCGACGATGCCGGTCAGCGGATTATTGATTTCATGGGCCACGCCGGATATCAGCAGCCCCAACGAGCTCATCTTTTCCGCCTGGATGCGGGTATTTAACAATTCGGTTTCCAGAAGCACCCGCTCGGTAACATCGTTAAAGGTCAAAACAGTTCCCCTGATGCCTTCATATGGTATTTTAAGGGGGCCGGAAAGCACCTCAAAATGCAGGGCATTGATATCCTCATCATTTTTATAAAGCAGCATCCGCTGCTGACCGTAAGTTATTTGATCCTCCCCGGGTTCAGACATTTTCCGCCAGGCATGATCGGCCAGGAAAAGGCTCAACTCGGAGAGTAATTTGCCTGGAATATCTTCCTCCGGGATGCCTGCTTCTTCAAAATACTGCGTCATTTTTGGGTTTGAAAGGGTAACCTTTTCGTTCTGATCCAGGTAAAGAACGCCAATCGGCACGGAGTCTACAATATGCTTATTGAACTGCTCGGTTCTTTCCAGCCGCTTCCGGATACTGTCAACTTCCTGCTCCAACAGCCTGGAATGCTGCTTGGCTTTTTTAAGCGTCAACTCCCGATAGTTGACCTGCTCGGTAATATCGGTAATCTCCACCGCAAAAAAGCAGATATAGCCCTTTTCATCCATAATCGGATTGACGGTGAAAAGAAAAGTCCTCTCCTGCCCTTCGCGCAGTGCAAATTTGATTTCCAGAGAACGGCTGTATCCGGCTTTGGCGTCATTGAGGGCTTCCTGAATTTTATTTTGAGAATCTCGGAGGTTTTTGATGCTGACCATATCGCATAAATATCTTCCGCAAATATCACCCTGGGTCAATCTCAGCGCATCCAGAAATGTCTTGTTGCAGGTGATTATCCTGCCGTCTGGATCACATTTGGCGATAAACGCGCCCATTGAATTGATCCATTGCTGGGTCTCCCATTGTCCTTTTTCAATATCGGCCTGGAGCATTTTCAGATCATCGATGATTTTCCCTTCCGGTATGAATGCGATGGTTTTACCAGAGGCATCGTGCAGCGGACTGATTGAGAATAGGGCATGGCGTTTATTTCCATCCTTGTCGATGATTCCGTCCTCAATGACTGAATAAATGCCGCTTCTCGCCTTCTCTATCAGATCCTCGGTCAATTTCATGGCTTCAGGGCTATGGTTTCGCCACGGTGATTCCGCAAGATGCATGCCGACCACCTGATCCAGGGTATAACCGACCTTTGCGAGACCGGCCCGATTCGCAAAGACAATCCGGCCTTCAAGATCTACAATCCCGCCCATGTCATCCATTTGATCAAATGCCAGAGCAAGTTTTTTGATCAATTCTTCAGGCCATTTATCCGGATTGAAAAAAGAATTTTGTTCAAACGGGGCCATCTTTTCACCTGCAAAATGGTTCGTTTCTAAAGGGTACTTAGAGGATCGGCAAAGGTGAGGCGCTTACGGTTCTGAATATCGCCCCAGTTCACCCGGAGCCGCTTGATCCCGGCTGTGACATTTCGTTCGGGTTTTCACATCAGTTTGTTCGGCCAAAATGTCTTTTAAAAGTCATTTTGGCCGATAATTTCCCACGGCTTTTGCCACCGAAAAGCCTAAGCAATTTTTTCAAGCATGATATTAACGTGTTATTCAGGATTTCATAATGGCACGTTTTTTGAAAAATCAATAATTAAATTTTCATCTCTCCTTTTAATTTTGGATACAGCAGTGTCAAGGATCAGTCAAAAAATTTCTGCAGATCTGCTTCTGGAAAGAATCCCGGTTCTGGCCTTATCAGGCGAGGATTCATCAGTTGATCTGATCCTTTTTGAAACCATTATGCTGCTGGTGGAAAAAGTGGGAGCCGATATCGGCCAGGTCACCCTGCTGCCGGTCGGAGGCCAGCTTGAAAAGCTTTGTATTTTGAAGGACGGAAAGCGCTGGGAAAAAAAAATCAAAATGCCGCGCTATTTTGATCCTGCCATGGGATTTACCGGAAATGTGATCGCCACGGGCAAAAGCCTGCTGGTCCGGGACATATGGGCACCGGGAACCAAACAGAAACCCAATCCGTTTCTGAGACTGGTGCAGGTGCTGGATGAGGAATATGTTTCCCAGATCAAAAAACCGGTGGCCAGCACCATTATGCTGCCAATCAAGCACGGCGGGGCAGTCTTCTGCACGATTGAACTGAGCCGCTACCGCAACAGAAAACCATTTGCACCAACCCATAAAAAAATGCTCGATGATTTTACCCGCCGATATGGGCGGCTGATTATTGATTATGTGCTGGATATCAAAGCCCGCTCTGCAATCAATACTTCAAGCAAAAAACTGCTGAGCATGGCCAGGCTGATCGCTTCGAACCAGCCGGTGGATTATCGGGAAGTGGTCACCCCTTATATCAGGCTCTCATCCGCGGATGCTGGCATGGCATTTTTTAAAACCGGGGCAATGGATGATCTGAGTTTTCGATTGGTCATATGGCACGATGATGAAGTCAGAGAGATCCTGCTCAATCATTTTGTGCCATCCAATGGCAGTATTTTAAGGGATGATGATATCTCCATTTTTCCGGTGGAGGAAGGCGAAAATGATCTGCGTTTGATTAATTTCATGAACAGGATCAGGACCTTTCCCGGAATCAGGGAAAACGATCGTGAATTTATTCTGGAAACCGTCAAAAAGATTAAATCTTATGTGGTCTATTCACTACACATGCTCGGCCAGGAGCTGGGTGTAATTTCATTGGCTTCATTCCAACCCCGTTTCTGGAAATTTCTGCATATGAACCCCTTCCTTTCACTTTATAATTCCTTACTGAAATCCTTCCTGTTAAATGAACGGGTGATCCAATACCTCTGGGATGCCAGCCGCAAAATCCACAACCCCGGATTTTATTGCCTGGGGGCATTAAAATCCGCGCTTTTAAAAGCCGACCCTTCACTCATGATCCAAAATCAAGAAATCGTCCGCGCCTTCAACGGTCTGGAAAAACTCTTATCCGAACTGCACGATTATGGGACCTTCATTAAATGGCGCAGCAAGGAAATTAATCTTGAAAAATGGGTTCGGGCATTTTTCCAGCGGAAATCCGCCAGGTTCCCCATGTTGAAAATCGAATATAACGCTCAAACAGAAGAAAACGGATATCAGGTTCTGGCGAGCGATGAACAGCTGGAAACCATTTTTGAAAACCTGTTTGCAAACAGCATGCGGGCCATTACCACACGCCAGTCGACGGACCGTTCAATCGACGGGGGAATTGATATTACGGCTGCTCATCAAAACGGAACCGTTAAGATAATCATCAAGGACAACGGTATTCAATATGAGACGGTATCCGGCCGTGGCCTCAGGCAGATTCGCGAAGAAATGAAAAGCCTTAAAGGGAAAGTCAACATCACCAAAATACCTTACCAAACCTTTCTGTATTTCCAACATGCGAGAGAAAGGACCACTCATACAAAATTGAAAAGGAGACCGAAATGAAGGTCAGAATTTTACTTTTTGATGATATTTTCAGTCCATTGTTCAGGAAATCCCTTTCCGCCGAGCAGCTTGTATGGGACGACAACTGGGTGTCCGCTCTCGAACAGCTATTTACCGATCCGGAAAACGGCTGCGGCATTTTTTTCGAGCTGATTAAAAGCGGCGAAATTGATGCATGGCAAGGGATCATCAACAGGGAAAAACCCGATGCTCTGCTGATTGACCTTTTCTGGCCGGAAGAAGCGGGAAAAAAATTTGGTGACCGTAGCCGCGGCATCGATATTGCACTGGATGCCATCGCAAGTATTAAAACGGCATTTCCCGAACTGCCGATCGTCTGCCATACCGTCAAACCAGGGCCAGAAATCATGCACCAGGTATATGACGCAGGCGCCACTTTTTTTATGGAAAAAGTTTCCTTGCCGCTGCCCGAAGTTCAAAGTCCGCTGAAATATATTATGCTTCATCAGCTTGGTATCGGACAATCCGCACCCGGCAGGCGTAAAAATCCAGGGATGAAAATAGGGATGCCCTGCTGATCAATATCCATTAAAAGAGGGCTATCAATGTCGATCACTGTCAGAATACCCGGATCACTCAAAGACTGGTTCAACGGGAAGACCGAGATCTCTTGCACCGGGAATACAATACTGGAATGCCTTGAAAACATCAACGGTCTTTATCCCGGACTGAAAAACCGTCTGTTCGATGATAATGGAGGTCTTCATAGAATCATGATATTTTTAAACGGCGATCATATCCGGCAATTGGACGGACCAGGAACATTGACCGAAGATGATGATGAGATCAGCATCATTCCGCTGGCCGCCGGTGGATAATTTGGAAAGAAGGATCCGGCCGTAATGATTATCGATAACCCTGCCTCGCACTTTATCTTCATATTTCATTCCCTGGCGCCGCTGGGGAAGAAATATACCGTGAGAAATCAGATCGAGATGACCAACGGTGAAGTGCTTCAATACTGGGGGAAATGGATCATTCTAGGCGAGCGGGCATATTTGGATGAGATGGCCCGTAAGCTTGATCCGCTGGTGGAACAGGAAAAAATCCCCTGTGTGAAATACGATCGCACCCCATCGGTGAATCTGGACCTGGAAGAATGCGTAATGATGGTTTACGGCGACCGCAGGGACCGTGATGGGATCTTTCAGATACTCAGAAGCTTTGGTGTAAAATTAAAGGCATGGATCACGGAAAAAGAGACCATGGAGCTTTGGCTCCCGGGCGGCCAACTGCTGGAACGCTGGCTGGCAGGTACTGATTTTGACAACGTGAGAAAAGATATCATGCGAGAGGATGCCCGGATGCGGTTAACCTATATATTCGACCATCCGGATGAAATTTTTACGCCCTGGATGCAGTAATATGAAGGGTCCATTATACATTCCGGGCATCTTACGATGATCATGCGCATCACCATCGACATCAGTCCCAAATAAAGGGGGATGACTAAACAATGACGGATAATGGAAAACAGTTGAAGGTACCGGTAATCGACCCGCATTTTTTCATTCTGGAAAGGGACCGGGATAATCTTGACAGATTTCACCGTCTGGCCGACAAACATCCGGTTAACCTGCTGGTCACCGGCAGCCAGGGATGCGGGAAATCATCTCTTGTAAGGCAGTTTTCGGCCGTGTACCAGAGACCCTTGGCCACATTTCAGGTAGGGCTGTTGATGGAATCGGGCATGCTGTTCGGGCAGCAGCGGTTAAAAGGTGGCGAGACCTATTATCACGAGTTTCTCTTTCCGATTGCCATCCAGACACCGGGCTGTGTGGTTCATCTGGAGGAAATCAATCGGTCGGAGACGCCCCATGCGTTAAACGAACTCTATTCGGTTTTATCCGAAGACCGGTGCATATGGGTGGATGAACTCGGATATATTTCGGTGGCGCCGAATGTGATCTTTTTCGCATCCATGAACGAAGGTGCTGAATTCACCGGAACGGAAACGGTGGATGCCGCCCTGAGAGACCGTTTTTATAATGTTCATCTTAATTATCTCCCCGGGGATATTGAAAAGCAGGTGCTGTTATGCAAAACCGGGATCACCGAAGAACAGGCAGACCGAATTCTATCTATCGTGAATGGAATCCGGCTCAACCGACAGGCGGCAATGAACGTCTCCATCCGCCACAGCATCATGATTGCTGAACTGGTGGCACTTGGCGCATCACTCCGGGATGCCATGATCTATTCGCTTAAGACTTCTGCTGATACATTGGAATCCCTGCTGCTGTCGGTTCATGTGGCTACCGGCGATGCCGATTCGCACTCCGATCAATATACGCTGTATATTCCGGATGGCGAAAAAAAACATCCGGAGGCGCAAGGATGGGGTCATACTCCGAATTCTGGCGGATAAACCGATCGCGGCATGAGAGCATGGAATTTGCGCTGGCGTTAAGGGCACTTCGCAAAGTGGGCGGTCTCCTGGGCACAAACATCAGACCGGTATACTGGAAAGGAATGGTCGCCGCGGACAGCCGGTTTATATTCCTTGATCCGGGCGATGTAAAAGGAACCTACCCGATTTCTTCTACAGGATTTGACCGACTTGTCGGCCAGGTGGTGCTTGAGGGGCTCTCCTCTATGGAGTGGCGCGAATGGGTTCTCGATCGGGTGTTGAAACATTTTTCCCAACTCGATGAAGATGCCGCCGCCTATCTTGAAAATCTGCTGCAGGCCGCGGAAGACATCTATATCCATGAACTGACCGGGTCAACCGTCTGGCGATATTATCTGTCCATGTTTTTCAGAAAAATGCTTAACGGAGATCAGCGGGACCCGTCTTTGCCGCCCCGACCGGAGAGCCTTGCCGCCATCTGGCGCAGGAATATGATTATCGGGACCATCCCCGCCCCCTCGATGCTGCATCCATACTACTGGGAATCACTTAAGATCTTAAGCCACTTTACCGTATCCATCCGCAGCATCGCTGCTTTCAAAACGCCGGCTGAGCGAAGGAATGCGCGAAAAACGCTTTACATTGAAATGGGGAATAAAATCATTGAAGCGATCTCAAAGTGGGAGCCTTTTTTCCTATCCCCCAATGCAATGGGGATCAGCGGTAAGGCCGGGGTTGAATCCAAAGAATCCTCGCAGGAGCCGGATGGAGACCGCCTGGCAGAAGACGATGGGGAAAAAGATGACGGCCTGGGAGAAGAACTGGCCGGTGAGATAAACGAAATTATGGCCGAAAGCGTCGCCGATGTGACCAAAACCATCAAGGTCGCGGTGGAGGACCCGGAAGCCGGCATTATGCCCACCCGATTTCAGAAGGGCGAAGCCGACTCCGACATGTTCACCGACGCCGATCAGGTAGAGCGGCTGAGAGTTATTTTCCGGGAGCAGGCCGCCCTGATCCGAAGATCAAGAAAATTTATTAAACGCAGAGGTATGCCCCGGGGAAAACTGGACTCTCGCCGGCTTTACCGGTATGTCACCAATGGCAACATGTTCGTCAATAAAGAGAAACAGGACTCGGATCATCTATGGCAGATCTGTATTCTGGCCGATGCTTCTTCTTCCATGGGAGCAACCATCGGCCGTCTGGAAACATGGGATGTCGCACAGAGAACATTTGCTTCCCTTGCGGAAGCCGTGAAAGGGACGGACAATATACTCGATATTTATGCCTACGCGGAAGACAGGGGGACGTGCGTGCTGACCCAGCTGTACCACGGCGGCCGGCTGTACTCGATTCTCCCCGGAGGACGGACCCCGTCCGGCCAGGCCATCATGGCCTCCGCCGTCATGCAGAAACCCGGCGGCCGGAAACGGATTCTGATTCATATTACCGATGGTGCCGCCAACTGCGGAATCAGCATCAGTGACGCCCTTCGATACTGCAGCGCCAACGGCATCAATGTATTCAATATCGGCTGCGGATGCACGAAGCAGACCCGCGATTTTCTAAGTCAGAACTTCCCCGACGGCAATCTTTTTTTTCTTCAGGATATCAAATTCTTGGCAAAGGGAATTGAGCGCCTGTTCAGGCAAAATTTTCTGAAGGCATGACCACGCCATCATAAACCACGAAAGGGATAACGCCATGCATGGAAAAATTTCAACGTCGCTGGCCCATTTCTGCGAGAATACCTGCCCCGTATGCACCCGGGCCAGAAAAAAAGGAAAAGGGGTGCTCTTCCAATTCGTCAAAGCCGAGGAGCGTTTGTGTCCGATGTGTCGATCCCGTAAAAAAATTTACGGGATTCCGGCGCATGAAAAAAGAAAAATTTTAGATGCAGAATAGCAGCCAGCTTGTTTACTGGTCGGAAGGCGCCGGTTTATCCGGCGCCTTCAAATCCCCTGCCCCATATCAACGATCGGCCGTTCATCAATGACTTCGAAAGTGACCAGATGCTTGAGCGCCTCGGCGGCACCCCCGACCCTGGCCCTGATGCCCGCCTTCATCTTTTCAAACAGGGCGCCACCGTTTTCTACGGTTTTGACTTTTAAATACAGCCGGCAGCCTTCCGTTTGCATGCCCCGTTTTCCCGGCAGGATCACCAGGAGGGCGGCATTTGGATTTTCACCGAGATTGGCGAACGTCCGGTTATCACCCAGCATCATCTGCAGGGTATCCGCATTGGCCATCAGCGAACCGAACATGGCGACATTGTTTTTACCATCCTTGTCCGAAGTACTCAGTATGCTGATCTTGTCTGACTGCAGCAATGATTTTACATTATCGCTTATCATGCCCATTTCTCTTTCCCTCTATCTAAACATTTCATTCAGGCGATTGTTCCGACGATCTCGATAAATCGGTTTACCGCCCCCAGATTTCCGGTCAGCTTTGTCAGGGAACCTTTTTTAAGCTTTACGGCGCCCATGGTAAGGGCCATCACCACATTTTTTTTGCCTTTAAAGACCTCGACATACGTCCCGGCTTTTCCTTCAAGAAAAATGTCAACCTCGCTTGCCGACTTGTTGCCGTACCAGCTGGGCTTGCCATCGGGTACCCATAAGCCGAACTCCACATCGTTGTCGAGCTTTCCCTTATGGTCTTTGAGCACTTTAAAATGGAGATGGCTATCGAATCCCACCGCCTTTTTTTGAAACACTTCATCCGTCTGGACTTTTGAAATCAGCGCGTCAAACCATTCTCTTGAGAATATCTGCATTATGGCCTCCCTTGTGTTGGGTTGTCTGTGATACTAAAGGACAGCATGTGCTGTTTGTTGTAGAGCAGAATCCATTTCAAAATTTTCTCCATCGCATTGGGGAGTTGGGTTACATGATCCAGAAACTGAATGGCAGCGCCGGCATACTGTTTTTTGAGCGCCTCGCGGTCTTTGTAGGCCACCCCGAGATTAACAAGGTTGATGTTCTGGGTTCTGCAGTATTCGATGCCGTAACGTACATCACAGCCGATGTTGGATTCTCCATCCGTGATGTGGACAAGGAATTTTTTCTTTGCGTTACGGGGCATGAAATATGCCGCCGCAATGATGGCCTGCCCGGACGCGGTCTGCCCGGCGGGGGGTACGGACAACAGCTGGCGGCCTTTAATCAGGCTGGAAATCATGCACATGCCTTCCACTTCAAAATAAGCATATGCCTGGAGTCTGTTCTGGAACCCCCGAAATGCGGCGTGCAGAATGCCGATGATGTTTTCCACCATCCGCCACCGGGGTCCCGCCATGGAACCGCTGGCATCGATCAGCAGGCAGATATCCCAATTCACGATGGGGATCTGCTGCCGGTCGAAAAAGCACCTTCCCGTCACGGGTGCCCTGTATAACCGTTTCCGGTCCACCCGGCCGCTGGTCAGCCCCCTGTTGAGCACCTCTCTTCGGTCCGCATATTGCTGAAATACCCCTTTCAGCCGGGACACAAGTTTTTTATCGATCACCGGATGGCAGGAATTGTTGTAGTCCCACTTTGAAATGGGAATAACATCCTCATTGTCATTGCCCGCCACTGATTTAATGATCGGCGTGATATCTGAAGAATGTGCAGCAAGACGGGCTTCCACGTCCAGCGCAAGCCCCTTCCCCAAGACATGGCACTTTTTCTGTTCCGACCGATGGCGGCAATGGGTTCCGTTTCCGCCGGACTCTCTGGAATAAACGAGACTTTGGTTGATGATATTCCACCCCGAAAGGATCCTTTCAAGGGCTTGCCATGTGTCCAGATATAGGCGGCTCCGAAGGCTGCACCGTTTGGCTGCGCCTTTTTCGACCCGGGTGATGTCTCTCAACCCCGCTGTCAGACGATTCGTCAATATCAGCGCATCTTCATATCCGGATAAGCCCGATGCATCATCCTCTCCAAAGGCTTGCTTCCACCAGAACAACACCAGATAGTCCACCGCCGGGTCTTGGGCACGGCACATTTTCAGCTCACGATGATACTCGGTGATGGCCACATCCCGAAAAACCTTTGTATACAGAGAAAGGATCGATTTTTCGGAATACAGATCCAGATAGATGTCCTCACCCATGCTGACGATTTTCTGGAAAACGATTTTTTCAAGAATGCTCATCCGAATGCATTCTTTATCGATTTTTTTCCATAACAGATCACTCCATTCGGTTTTCCGGAAACTTTCATGGGCCACCAGCCCGGCCAGGTAATCGAATTTATGGAAAGGTACCGGATACCCGCCCATGACCATGCCCGGATCCAGAACGATGGCATCTTCAGTGTCCTGTGACATCCCGGCCCATTCAATGCGGCCCGTATTCCGGCCGATATGGCCGGCCAGTTTCCTCAATGCGCGAAGCACGGCGGAAAGTTCCGCAGATTCAAGATGATGCGTATTCC
>Ga0351930_1137_pt1 | contig 12744 bp, 9 predicted proteins | sample BONcelT113001E10_FD_205823 | JGI IMG/M metagenome (GOLD analysis project Ga0351930, IMG submission 205823) | Enriched cells from coal bed in the Powder River Basin, Montana, United States - BONCAT cells T11 rep2 HSBNCT.T11.300.1.E10 ...
AACGCCCGCCGGGAGCCAGGGGATGCCGGCGACGAGATTCTTTAAACCTACGCACCAGAACTTCATCAGACGCTTCCAGGAAAAGAATTTCATAGGCGAGATGATTTTCTTGCAATTCGTTTAATGATTGGGAAAGGTTATGAAAAAAATCTCCCCCGCGAATATCAATAACCAGGGCTACTTTGTCTATCTTCCCTTCAGATTGCAGACTTAATTCAATGAATTTTCTTAGCAAGGCTGGCGGCATATTATCCACGCAGTAATAGCCCAGGTCTTCCAGACAGTTTATAGTCTGGGTCTTCCCTGCTCCTGATAATCCGGTAATGATAAGAACATGTAGACCTGTACTATCTTCGATCAATATACTTCCCTCCCGCCTTCTAGATTATCTCTTTTCATTATATCAGATATGCCGGGGTTTTCATGACCCATTTTTTCATTTACCTTTTGCCAATTCTGCTTTCAGGTAGTCAATGACCTCCACCGGACTTGGATTTATCCCATACTCCAGGGCCAGATAGAAACTGGCATAGTCACCCACGTAGACCAGAGAGTAAAATTTTGCCAGGAAGGATTCACCCTGGGTTTCTAGCTCAATAATTTTTTTCACATGGGTTCGAATAATCTCCTTGCTAATCTCTATGCGCTTTTTTACCTGGGCATGATCACCTGGGTCCCTTAGGATTATTATTACCAGGCGAGACAACAAATCTTTGGGCATCCCAAATCCTACAATCTCATTGTGATTGAGTTCGGGAAACATATTATAATAGGCTGGAGATTTAGCATTTTCATTTATTTGCCCTTTCCAACGCAGGGCTGCAGTTTCCGACCGGGCTGTGCTGCCCCATATGATAGGAAGGCTGTCCTTCATATCTCTGGCTATGGCTTTGGCCTGATTTCGAAGTATATCTACGCCGGGATGGATTTCCTCGCGAATTGCTTTTAATACCTGTACCGTTTCATCCAGATCAGTCGTAGACCCTTGCACGATTCCCAATTCTTCAAGAATCAAAGCCAGGGGCCCAAACAAGTAGCCGGTAGCCGCCCGGGGCGCCATCCCTCCTGGTATTTTCACTACTGCATAGCCATTCTCTTCTGCTATATCAGCCAGCTTACCGCCACTGGTAACGGCAATAATGCTTGCGCCCTGGCTACGGGCCTGTTGGTATGCGCTCAGGGTTTCTTCAGTATTGCCGGAATAACTGACCGTTAACACCAGGCTATCTTCGTTCACAAAATTCGGCATATCATAATCCCGGTTAACTATGACTGGCACCTGCGCTTTTTGTAGGGCGTAGGTCCGAATAATGTCGCCCCCAATTGCCGAACCGCCCAGGCCTGTAATCACTATGTTACTGTAAGTACGCTGGTAATTTTGCGGTAGACTAATACCCTGTTCCAGAATACTGGTAAACTGGTCCGGCAAACCCCAGAGATATTCCGCCATTTTTTCTACTGTCATCCCTAAACTCCCATCCTTTCTATAATAAATAAATCAACTTTCGAGTTGACCTATTATGCAACACACATCCATGAAGACCCCTTGTTTCACTTGTTATAAGTGCTCTCAAACTCCTGTAATATTGCAGCGGCACAACCCAGGAGTCCGATGTCTTCACCTAAAGTACTAAACTCGATCTTTAAGTTATGCTTCAGGGAAGGAGCAACCCACTGGTGCACAGCATTTTGGATTGGTTGCAACAGGAAATCCTGTAGTCCTAATCCTGCCCCACCCCCTAAAATAATCCGTTCGGGATTGAAGATATTTACCAAATTGGCAATAGCCATACCCAGAAAATATCCCGCCCTCTCAATCATTTCCCGTGCATCGAGGTCTCCACCTCGAGCTGCTGCTCCAATTTCACGAGCCGTAATTATCTTACCTTCTGGGCACAATGTCGAGATTCCCTGACCACGCCCTTGCTTTATGATTTCTTGGGCTTCATGCGCCAAGGCAGTACCGGAAGCTAAATCTTCGAGATTTCGAGCCCTTTCAGAGCCTCCCGGTCCATGTTCCGCTAAGATTCTCATTCGCCCCAGCTCACCTGCTCCACCATCTTTACCGCGATAAACGTTGCCATCAATAATAATCCCGCCACCAATTCCAGTGCTTACGGTCATATATATTAAATGAGTGCAATCCTTAGAACGGCCGAATCGCATCTCCCCCAAAGCGGCCATATTAGCATCATTATCCAACAAAAGTTGCTTGCCTAATCTTTTGCTTAGCTCTTCGCGGAGAGGGAATTCTCTCCATCCTAAATTCGGTGGATCTTTAATTATTCCATTGAAATAATCCAGGGGACCTGGTGCTCCCACTGCTACCCCCAGAATATCCTGCCACCCTGCCCCCAGCTCTTGCATCAATTCTTTGACCGTCACTGTGATGCCGTCCAGCATCTCACCGGCGCTGCAATTAAGCGGAGTTGCCTCTTTCTTCCGAGCTAAGATTCGCCCTTCCCGATTGACGATTCCGCTCAGGATTTTACTACCCCCTATATCTATGCCTATAATCAACTCCTGCATGATATCCCCCTTGATTATAGCTCGAGCAATTCGTATTCCATGCTACCCAGCCCTATTTTCTCTGCATGTTCCAGCTGGGCTTGCCAGTAAATTCCGGGATGAACCCCCTCAAACTTATCTTCCCCCGCTTTTAACCCTTCTATTACTGAACCTGGCAGAGCCGGCATGGCATTTACCATGTCTGCACAAGCCTTGTCCAAAGCCACCGGATCAAGGGAGGCTAGAATTCCCAAGTCTTGTACTATCGGCAAATCATTATGCCCGTAACAATCGCATTCCGGGCTAATATCCATTACGAAGGAGAGATATACTACCTTGCCAGCTTTGCCATCAACTGACCCCAGCGCATACTCAGCCATCTTCTCCTGCACCGCCTCGGGGCTGGTCCGCCAGTTAATCGAAATTGCATTAAAGGGGCATGTCACCACACATTCGCCACAACCCCAACATTTTTTATCCAAAATAACTGCTTTCTCACCCTTCTTATTCCCCGTCCAAGCTACCATTTCAATAGCATCCGCCGGGCACCAATGAGTACATTTGTCACATCCAGTACATTTGTCATCCTTAATTCTTGGCAAAACGTCCGAATGCATCTGCTGCTTGCCGCTGCGAGATCCTAATCCCATGCCCAGGTTCTTGATGGCCCCGCCAAAACCAGTAAGTTCATGGCATTTAAAATGGGTCATAACCACCATGGCATCCGCATGATAAGCCGCGCTGCCTATGTTTACTTCTTTAAAATGTTTAGCATTTACAGCCACTTTCACATAATCCTTGCCAGTCAGTCCGTCAGCAATAATTAACGGAGCACCAACCACCGCATAGTCAAAGCCATTGGTAATAGCTGTTTCCAGATGATCCACCGAGTTAGCCCTGGTACCGACATAGAGTGTGTTGGCATCGGTAAGGAAGGGGCGGCCCCCCAGTTTTTTAACCATATCCACCACTCGGCGAACATATGGAGGCCTTATATAGGCCATATTACCGGTTTCACCAAAATGAATCTTGATAGCCACTAAATCCTTGGGCGCTATCATTTTATCCAACCCGGCATTTTTCAAAAGTTTTTCCAATTTATCCAGCAAACTTGTCTTCCGAGACCGCAAATTACTATACCAAACCTGAGAAGCCATTTCTTCACCTCATTTATTAATTCTATTTACGCGGGGAAACGGGGGGACGGCGATCCCTGTTTACTCTTTTCATAAAACAAATCGCCTTAGGGCTTCAGCCACACCTTCCTCCTCGTTGGAGGTGGTAACAAAATCAGCTGCCTCTTTTACCGGTTCAAAAGCGTTGCCCATAGCAACTCCCAAACCGGCCCATTCTATCATTTCCAGGTCATTGTAACTATCTCCGATGGCCATTACTTCCTGGCGGTGAATCCCGTAATGTCGGGCGACAACCTCCAAAGCCTTGGCCTTATTAGCTTGAACATGCATCACTTCCAGGAAATAGGGCTTGGAGCGAGTAATATGTAAATTATCCCCGTAGTTTAATTTTAAATTCCGCTCCATATCCAGGAGCTGTTTCTCATCATGGCTAATAGCCATGATTTTCATGGCATCCTCTGTATCCAAGCGTGCTATCAAATCATCTACCAGTACAATTTCCACTCCCGCTAACTGAGAATAAAACTTGCCTTCTGCTGACAATGATTCCATAACCAATTGATCGTTATAGTAGCTATGACAGTGGACCCCTGCGCTTTTAAAATACTTCAAAACCTCAATAGCCGGCTTTCTAGGGACTGGTTTAAAGTATAAAACTTCACCGGATAAAGTATTTTTCACCCAGGCTCCCTGGTAGGTGATCAGAGGCACATCTATTTCTAACTGTTGGGCATACGGTAAGGCAGAGCTATACATACGTCCGGTAGAAATTGTGACTCTAATTCCTCTTTGCCGCACTTCCTGTATGGCTCGAACACAATCTTCCGAAATTTTTAAACCCGAGTCAAGCAAGGTATCATCCAAGTCCAGGGCAACTAATTTGATCGGCATTTTTCCTCCTTGTCACTCCTTGTTACTAAGAAGCCGAGCTTATTATGCCCGGCTTTACATGTACCTATTTTATTACCTGGGATTAGCGCATTTTTAAAGATGTATCCTTTATGAAGAAACTGATGGCAAAGCTCATAAGGCTCAGTACTATAGCAGTCAGAATAGCCCATCCAAATCCGTGAATATCAAAGCCTTTGACCGTTGCTGCCGTAAGGTATAGCATAAATCCATTAACCACAAAGGTAAAAAGTCCTAAACTAAGAATGTTTAAAGGCAATGTCAAAATAATCAAAAGAGGCCTGATTACAGCGTTAATAACCCCGAGGAACACAGACCCTACAATAGCCCCCCAAATATTTACCTCAAAACCAGACAAAAGTGTAGCCGTAAGTACGATAGCGAGTATATTCAATATCCATCGCAAAACCCAACCTGGCATAAAAGCGCCCTCCTTTCTTATACTACTGAAATAATCTTCTATTAATATAATAAGCAATTTTCCCAAAATATCCTAATCATTTATCATAAATTCGATTTATTTCCCGGGAAATCTCTTATATTTTTTTATTGAATGTAAATTAAGAGCGAAATGAGCTGAATAATAAGGGGAGGACACAAGCGACACAAGGGGAGGGGGAAACAGGAGAACCGTCCCCTCGTTTCCCTGTCCTCTGCCCCAGTTTGGGCGCCTATTCGGTGCCATGAAGAAAGGCGTAGACACTAGCTGCTGAGCGGCGGTTCATACCCGGAACTTGCATAATTTGATCCAAAGAGGCTTCCCTAATTTTCGACACCGAACCGAAGTGCTCCAGCAGAGCATTTTTGCGCTTTGATCCGATGCCGTCTATTCCATCCAAAATTGACCGGGTTAGCTTTTTTTCCCGGCGCTTACGGTTATATTCCACTGCAAAACGATGAGCTTCGTCTCTCATTCGCTGTAAAAGCATCAAGCCTTCATCTCTGCGGGATAGGACTATAGCTGCGCTTATTCCCGGGCGAAACAGTTCCTCGTTTTTCTTAGCCAGACCAAAAACCGGGATACCTATTCCTAAATGGGCGAGAGACATTTGAACTGCATTTACCTGGCCCAGGCCTCCATCTATGAGCAGAAGATCAGGTTCAGGCAGAAACGCACGATTACCCCGCCTGGCTTCGACGAAACGCCGCTCCAGGGTTTCACTCAAGGAAGCATAATCGTTATTCTGATTGTTTTTCATCTTAAAACGGCGATAGGCTTTTTTATCAGCTTTCCCATTGGTAAATACCACCATTGAGGCGACTGTTTCTTCCCCTGCCAGATGAGAAATGTCATAGCATTCAATCCTTACCGGTACCACTTCCAGATCCAAGGTTCGGGCCAGGGTCAAGAGAATTTGATTATTCTTGCTATCTTCCTGCATTTTCTCTTCCCAAAGTAGACCTGCATTTTCCATAACCATATCCAGCAGTTTCCTTTTTTCTCCCCGGCCTGGCATCCATATTTTTATTCCCAACCTGGTCTTACCCTTTAACCAGGTCTGAAGCAGTTCATTATCCCAGGGAAGATGGCTGACTAGTATTTCTACCGGAATATCATTGTTTTCGGCATAATACTGCTTCAAGAAAAACTCCATTACTTCCGCTTCTTCCTCATCTATAGCTCGTTTCAACCAAAAGGTATCCTTGCCTACAATTTTGCCGGCTCTAAGCTTAAACACCAGAACCAGTTTATCTTTTTCCCCTCCCAGCATACCTACAATATCCATCTCATAAGGGTGATTAAGGCTTACTTTCTGTTTTTCACCCAGTATCTTTATGGCTTGAATCTGATCCCTCAGCACCGCTGCTTTTTCAAATTCCAGCTCCAGGGAGGCTCTGCTCATTTCCTTTTCTTTAGTTTCCAGTAAGGCGCTAACTTTACCCTCCAGAAACTCCAGTAGACTATCCACAATCAGCTGGTACTTCTCAGCCTCCACTTTACGGTTGCAGGGAGCCAAGCATTTTCCCATATCAAAATTCAAACAGGGACGGCTATTGCTTTTCAGATTCTTACAAGTACGCAGAGGGAAAATCTCCAGCAATAGCTTAACACTTTCCCGCAGTGAAGTTACGTCCGTATAAGGCCCATAGTACCGGGATACCTTATCCTTTTTTTCCCTTACAATACATAAGCGCGGAAATTTATCGGCGGTAAGTTTCAGATAAGGGTAGCTTTTATCATCCCGCAGGTCAATATTATATCGAGGCTGATAAGCCTTAACCAGATTGCTTTCCAATATCAGCGCCTCAACTTCGCTTGCAGTTACAATATAATCAAAATCCACCACCCGGTTCATCATAGCCCTGACCTTGGGCAACAACCCATCAGGAGACTGGAAATAGGAACGCATGCGATTACGAAGGAGCTTGGCTTTACCAACGTAAATAACCTGTCCCTCCTGGTCCTTATATAAATACACGCCCGGTTGAAGCGGCACATTTTTCAGGCGATCTCGCATAACACCATCTCTTTCATGGGGGAAATAACTTGGGGTCAGGCCCCCAGTTATTCAAGTTATTTTCACAACACTTTTTGCAGGTATTTGCCGGTATATGATAGCGGGTGGTTGGCTATTTCTTCCGGGGTACCCAGGGCTATGATCTCGCCGCCTTTTTCGCCGCCTTCCGGCCCCAGATCTATAATATAATCAGCTGATTTTATTACGTCCAGATTGTGTTCTATAATAACGATTGAATTACCGGCATCAACCAGGCGGTTTAAAACCACCAGTAAATGCTTGATATCCTCTTTATGCAAACCAGTAGTGGGCTCATCCAATATATATAGGTTCCTGCCCAGAGAACGCTTCGATAGTTCAGTGGACAGCTTTACCCGCTGAGCCTCGCCTCCGGAGAGGGTTGGTGCAGGCTGACCCAGTTGTATATAGCCCAGTCCCACGTCCTGCAATACCTTGAGCTTCCGTTCTATCCGCGGAATACTAGCAAAAAATTCTACTCCTTCAGCTACCGTCATGTTTAAAACATCAGAAATCGTTTTTCCCTTGTACTTAACCTCCAGGGTTTCGCGATTATAACGTTTGCCCTTGCAGACCTCGCAGGGGATATAAACATCGGGCAGGAAGTGCATTTCAATCTTTATAATTCCATCTCCGGAACAGGCTTCACAGCGACCGCCTCGCACATTGAAGCTAAATCTGCCCGGTTTATAACCTCTAACCCGTGATTCAGCAGTGTCAGCAAAAAGATCTCGAATGCTGTCAAAAGCGCCTGTATAGGTAGCCGGATTGGATCGGGGAGTCCTGCCAATGGGTGACTGATCAATATTTATAACCTTATCTAACAACATTTCTGGTGAGCAATAGCGAACACCAGTGGTACCCGCAGGGTGATGGTTAAATCCATCTATTGAGTCATGGGTTCCGATACGATATCGGCTGCCATGAAATTTTTTCATCAAAGCAGGGTAGATAATATCCTCCACCAGGGTGCTCTTCCCCGAACCTGATACTCCGGTAATGACCACCATTTCACCCAAAGGGATGGTGACATCTATATTTTTTAGATTATGTGCCCGTGCACCTCGAATAAGCAAATTTTGACCGTTTCCTTCCCGCCTGGTGGACGGAACTTCTATATCCAAAACCCCTGCCAGGTATTGACCAGTAAGGGAACGGGGGGCTAGCATAACTTCGTCCACCGTCCCTACCGCCACCACTTCTCCGCCGTGAATCCCTGCCAAGGGACCTATATCTATAATATAATCGGCACTGCGTATGGTCTCCTCATCGTGTTCCACTACAATTACAGTATTACCCAGATCCCGCAGCCTTCTTAATGTAACCAATAAACGCTCATTATCTCGCGGATGTAGTCCAATACTAGGTTCATCCAAAACATATAAAACCCCTACCAGGCTAGAGCCTACCTGAGTAGCCAGCCTGATCCTCTGGGCTTCACCCCCGGAAAGACTACCTGCCGCACGATCCAAAGTCAAATAATCCAGACCAACGTCAATGAGGAAGCGCAACCGTTCCTTAATTGCCTTAATTACCTGAAGACCGATAAAAGTCTCGCGTTCATCCATCTGCAAATCAGCAAAAAAATCCATCGTATTCCGTACCGCCATGGACGTAATATCCGCTATTGATTTACCTCCCAGTGAAACTGCTAATATTTCCGGACGCAGACGCTTTCCCTGACAGCCAGGACACAGGCTGATAGTCATGAATTTTTCCATCTCTTCCCGGGATTGTTCTGATTTGGTTTCATGATAACGGCGTTTAAGAGTGTTGATAACCCCTTCAAAACTGGTTCGAAAAGAACCTGTCTCTCCATAGGAATTGGTATAGTTAATTTTAAAGTGCTCCCCCTGGTTACCATATAGTAATATGTTTATTTGTTTGGGACTGAGGGTGTTAAGAGCCTGGTCCATAGGAATCTGATATTTTTCACTCATTCCCAAAAGAATTTGTTTAAAATAATTGTGGGAGCTAATAGACCAGGGGATAACCGCCCCTTCTTCCAGGCTCATATCCATTTCCAGAACCAGTTCTGGGTCTATTTCCCTTTTCTCGCCCAATCCATCACATTCTGGACAGGCCCCGAAGGGACTATTAAAGGAGAACATACGAGGGCTCAGTTCCGGCAAGCTGAAGCTGCAATCCGGACAGGCGAAATCTCGGCTGAAAAGCATGTCCTTATCAACCCCATCCTCCTGCAGGATCTGCACCACCACAATTCCTTCACTAAGTTCAAAGGCCAGTTCCAGAGATTCTGCCAGCCTGCTCCTGATACCTTCCTTTACCACCAATCGGTCTACCACGGCACTGATATCATGTTTTTTATTTTTAGCCAGCTCTATTTCTTCATCTGAGGTGTATTCATAGCCATCCACTACAACTCTTACAAATCCATCTTTGAATAGGTTCTGTAGAATTTTGCGGTGTTCACCCTTCTGCCCTTTGATAATCGGAGCCAGAATCTTAATGCGACTCCCCTCCGGAAGACCCTGAACCGCATCAACCACCTGGTCAATGGTCTGCCTACTTATAGGGCGCTGACAGCGGGGGCAATGGGGTCGACCCACCCGGGCGAACAAGAGTCGCAGGTAATCATAGATTTCGGTTACGGTTCCAACCGTAGAGCGAGGATTATGGGAGGTGGTCTTCTGATCTATAGAGATGGAAGGGGACAGCCCTTCTATATAGTCAACATCAGGCTTATCCATTTGCCCCAGGAATTGGCGCGCATAGGTGGACAGAGATTCCACATAGCGTCGCTGTCCTTCGCTGTATATGGTATCAAAGGCCAGGCTGGATTTGCCCGAGCCTGAAACCCCGGTAAATACAACCAATTTGTCCCTGGGTATTTTAATATCTATGTTTTTTAAATTGTGCTCCCGGGCACCTTTTACAAAAATGTAATCCTTCATATTAACCGTCCTTGTCTTATCGTTTCTTCCTCTTCTTTTTAGGGGGCAGGTTTAGTTCGCGGATCATATCCCGCAGCTGAGCGGCTCGCTCAAACTCTAAGGCCTCCGCGGCCTTGCGCATCTCTAACTCAATATCTATCGCTAAACGGGTTCTCTCTTCCTTGTTCAAACCGGCAAAGGTTGAAATTTTATAATTGGCGGGTTCTTCTGCTACGGTAGCCTCAATAGCAGCGTAAACTGCCTTCCTTATCGTTTCTGGAGTTATGTTATGCTCCTGATTGTGAGCCAATTGCTTGGCTCGGCGGCGGCTGGTTTCATCTATGGCCTGGCGCATGGATGGAGTAATTCTATCGGCATACATAATTACCTTGCCATCCACATTGCGAGCTGCTCGACCGGTAGTCTGGATCAGCGACCTGGCAGAGCGTAAGAACCCTTCCTTGTCCGCATCCAGGATGGCTACCAGAGCCACCTCCGGCAAATCCAGCCCTTCCCGTAAAAGGTTGATGCCGATCAGTACATCAAACAATCCGCTACGCAGTTCCCTTAAAATCTCCATACGCTCCAAGGCCTGTATATCGGAATGCATATAACGCACCTTAATTCCCACATCGGCAAAATAATCACACAAATCCTCAGACATCCTTTTGGTCAAGGTGGTAACCAGCACCCGATAACCTTTCTCTACCCTTTCTCGAATCTCAGCCATTAAATCATCAATCTGATTCTGGGTGGGCCGCACCTCTATTTCAGGATCCAGTAGTCCTGTAGGTCTTATCACCTGCTCAACTACCTGCAGGCTCTTATCTATTTCATAATCACCAGGTGTAGCGCTAACATATATTACCTGCTTAATTTTATCGTCGAACTCAGCAAATTGCAGAGGACGGTTGTCCAAAGCCGAAGGAAGACGAAAGCCATAGCCCACCAGGTTCTCCTTGCGGGAACGGTCCCCGGCATACATGCCCCGTACCTGGGACACGGAGATGTGCGACTCATCCATGAAAAGCAGCATATCCTCCGGAAAAAAATCTATCAAGGTATACGGTGGTTCACCCGGAAGCCTCCCAGTAACATAGCGGGAGTAGTTCTCAATACCCTTACAATAACCGATTTCCTGGATCATTTCTAAATCGTAGTTGGTTCTCTGCTCTATGCGCTGGGCTTCCAATAACTTACCCTCCCGTTTAAACGTGTCCAATTGCTGCAGCAGTTCCCTTTCAATCTCTCCAGTAGCTGACAACATCTTGTCCCGGGTAGTCACAAAGTGGGAGGCCGGAAATATCAAAGCATGCATCTGTTTCCCCAGTATTTCTCAGGTCAAGGGTTTAAACTCAACTATTCGCTCAATCTCATCACCGAAGAACTCCACTCTTAGAGCGTTCTCCCCAGAAGATGCAGGAAATATCTCAACTACATCTCCCCGCACCCGAAAATTACCTCGAAAAAAAGTGGTTTCATTGCGTTCATAGTGGTTTTCCACCAGTCTCCTGAGCATCACATCTCTAGCTATCTGCATCTGCGGCCGCAAGGAAATAGCCATCTCATAATAGTCCTGGGGTGCACCTAAGCCATAGATGCAGGAAACGCTGGCTACTATGATGACATCACGCCTTTCCAAAAGCGAAGCGGTTGCCGAATGGCGGAACTTGTCTATTTCATCATTAATAGAAGAGTCTTTTTCTATATAGGTATCTGATTGTGGTAAATAAGCCTCAGGCTGATAGTAGTCATAATAACTGATAAAATACTCCACCGCATTATCGGGGAAAAACTGCTTAAACTCCGAATAAAGCTGTCCAGCCAGAGTTTTATTAGGAGCCATAATCAGGGTAGGTCTTTGCACCTTCTGGATAATCTGGGCCATGGTAAAGGTTTTGCCCGAACCCGTTACACCTAAAAGGGTCTGATCTCGATAGCCCTCATCTAAACCCCTCACTAGTCTTTCGATGGCCTGGGGTTGATCCCCAGTAGGTATATAATCAGAATTTATCCGAAATTCTTTCATGGTTACTCCTTTGGCGAATTTTCAGTCTATTACTGCTTGTATTATTATACTATACAGCTATAATAATACCACATTATAGAACAAGGGTTCTCGTTGAATCAAGTGTGGCAAGGGGACGTTTTGCTTGCCAGCTTTTCTCATCGCCAGGTATGGCAATCAAAACGTCCCCTTGCCACACACTTGACGCTTAGGGGTGAGTGGCAGAACTGTCCCTTGACTCTCTCTGCCTGACTCTTTGACTCACTGATTCACTGTTAAGGATCTCTTCGGCTATCTCTAGACGTTTGTTATCTAAGCGTTCAAAATCCATAGCTGATGCAAATATTTTTTTAATTTCTCGATTGGCATGATAGCTATTATCCAGTTCCTGCTGGGCTTGCAGCAGCAAGGTTTCTAAGTGGCGATAAGCCTCGCTGCTCTGGACCGCTATCTGGTCGGAATCGTAGCTGTCTATATACAGGGTCATATCAACCACTATATCCCCGGTTTTCAAGGCTACTTCTGCATGACCCACCTCAATTAGCGCCAGTTGTAAATTACGGATTACAACCATTACCAGATACTCTACTTCCAGGCCACAGTGATAGTATTCCAGGAAATAACCTTTCCGCTTGGCCTCGCGGGCTAATTCATTGATAACGGTGGATTTGCCACTGCCTGAGGGACCTTTGAAGATATATCTTTTCTTGCAGTCAGCGCTCAGTTCGTTTATATAGTCTACCAAACCATCTCCAGTAATAACCCCAGCAAAATAATGCTTTTCCCCCGGGCGATTTTCCATTATTTCCAAG
>Ga0351930_1138_pt1 | contig 12720 bp, 9 predicted proteins | sample BONcelT113001E10_FD_205823 | JGI IMG/M metagenome (GOLD analysis project Ga0351930, IMG submission 205823) | Enriched cells from coal bed in the Powder River Basin, Montana, United States - BONCAT cells T11 rep2 HSBNCT.T11.300.1.E10 ...
AAAGGTTATTCGCCTGCCGGTTCCTGGTGCATCGCCTTGAAATAGATCAGACCGGGCGCCATCATGTGGGCCTCGGGGTTTACCTGACAATAGATGACCGCGCATTTATCCGCGGCCAGGGCCTGGTCCAGGGCCGTCCGAAGGGTTTCGGGAGAATCGGCCCGGGCCCCGAAAGCGCCCATGGCTTCAGCGAGCCGGTCCCAGGCGATCTCACCCAGGTCGGTGTTGATGGTGCCCGTGCGGTCCGGCCCCAGGGCCGTGGCAAACATCTCCTTGACCGGCTCTAAGGCAAACATCTGGTTGATTTTCACCATGCCCCACGCTTTATCGGCCACCACCAGGTAGATCACTTTCAGATTGTGACGCACGGCGGTTTCGATTTCCTGCATGTTAAACCCCATGGCCCCGTCGCCGATGATGCAGTAAACCTGTTTATCCGGCCGGGCCGCGGCCGCGCCCAGGGCCTGGCCGACACCGGCGCCCAGATGGCCCATGTGCGGGGTGGCCAACTGGGTGTTGGGTGCCAGGAGGGCGGTGTAGAAATTGCCCCAGACCGCGGTATTGCCCCCGTCAAAGACCACCACGGCGTCATCGTCGAACACCTGGCGGCAGACATGGGGAACATGGCAGGTGATCATGGGTTCGGCCGGAAGGGCCAGCATTTCATCCAGCTTGGCCCGGTCTTCGGCAATTTTTACGGCCAGTTCGGCCACCCGGGTTTCGCGACCCGTCAGATCCATGGCGCTGGACCGTTTCCGTAATTCATCCATGAGCATCTGCAGAAAAAGCCCCGCGTCTCCCATGATGACCAGATTGCCGGGCCGGTTGCGGGCCAGGCGCTCTTCGTCGATATCCACCTGGATGAACGTCTGGTCCGCAGTTTTGGCCCAGTAAGGCGCTTTTCCCCACCAGTCGGTTTCTCCCATGTCCGATCCCAGACAGAGACAGACATCGGCGCTGTTTCGCAGGGCGTTGTTGGCCTCGATATGCACCATGGGCCAGGCCAGAGGATGACGCTCGTCTAAAACGCCCCGGCCGGACCAGGATGTGCTCACCGGCGCGTGAAGCAACTCGGCGACCTCCCGCAGTTCCGCAAAGGCCTGGGCGTGAATAATGCCGCTGCCCGCGTGGATCATGGGCATCCGGGCGCCTGCCAGCAGATCGGCGGCCCGGGTCACCAGTTCCGGCAAAGGGGCCAGGGGATGGGTATTGCGGTATTGCTCCGGTTTAAGAATGGGCACGGCAGGACACGGCCCGTTGATCAGGTTTTCCGGTACGTCCAGATGGACCACGCCGGGCCTCCCCTCATAGCACTTGCGCAGGGCCGTTCGCATCAGCTCGGGAATCCGTTCAGCATAGGCGCAGGCAGCCGACCATTTGGCCATGTTGCGGATCACGCCCACCTGGTCAAAACACTGATAGGCTCCGCCCCGGTCGGGATAGGTGATGCCGGTGCGCCGGGAGCTGGTGATGAGCAGGACCCGGTTTCCTTCCGTGTTTTCCACGGCCACGCCGGCCAGCATGTTGGCCACGCCCGGACCGTTGCTGGCGATGCAGACTCCCAGTTTGCCGGACATCCGGGCATAGGCCCCGGCCATGTGGGCGGCCACGGCTTCGTGGCGGGGAGTGATCATTTCCATCCCCTCTTCCACGCAGTGAGCAAACAGTTGCAGATACGTACCGTCGACAATGCCGAAGAACTTTTCCACGCCTTCGGCTTTGAGCATTCTGGCGATGATCTGACCGCCGGTGGTGGTGCTGGACATGATAGACCTCCTGGTTATTCCTCTGCTCGGCCTGCGGGCCGGAGCATATGGTGAATCATGGTCGTGGTGCGGGCAATAATCCCGTCCACGCGCTTTTGGTCAAAGTCATCGTCGATTTCTAAATATTCACGCATTCGGATTTTGAAATGGCTGGAGATAAGGGATGTCATGAACACGATATAAAGACTGTTGATCATAAAGGCGGTCATGTTCACGTCCAGGTCATTCCGGACGATGCCCGCGGCCATGTCGCGCCGGAGCAGACGCTTGAGATGGTCGGCGGTGTAATGCTCCACTTCCCGGGAAATCTGCTCGGAAAAGCGCTCCATGCCCGCGGATGCCACATTAATATAAAGGATCAGGTATTCGGAATGGTCCAGGACAAAACAGGCTCCCTGCCGGAAGATGTGGTCCACCTGGCGGTAGATGTCCCATGCCGGGTTCATGGTGCCGTAGATGGCCCTTCGGGAACGTTCCAGCCCGTCCCGGCAGACATAAAGATAAAGTGCTTCCTTACTGTCGAAATAGGTATATATGGAACCCTTGGATATCCCGGCCCGCTCGGCCAGCCCGGCCATATCGGTCTGATTCAAGCCTTTTTCGGCAAACATGCGGGCCGCATGGCGCAGCAGTCGCTCCCGTTTGGTTTCCGCGATCTTAAAAAACGTATCTTTGGGCATAGGCCGCTCCAATAAAAAATGACTGACCGGATAGTCATTTTGTAAATAATCAATACGACCCTGTCAATAAAAAAAATGGGGACATTAAAAATATGGGGCACACGATTCGGCTCTGCGTTTACCTGGCATGGGGACTCGCACCCCACTAGTTACGTGCCATGCCTGACACACACGCAAAACTAACCAGCGGCGGGTAGAGAGGCACAGCCTGCCGGAAAGTTCAATAATGTGTATACAGCAAACATTTTCAAATCGCCCCGCATTTAGCCGTCTGCGTTTAGTGATTTGTTGGGCCGTAGTTAAAATGCAAACATGCGCTGCAGAACTGAAACGATGTCTAATTGGGTCTTTGAGTCAATCGTCCCAAGTTTTTTAATAAGTCGTGATTTATCTATCGTTCTAATCTGGTCCAGTACAATTTGGCCCGATTTTTTTCTAAATCTGCAAGGGACTCTGGTAGGATATTCCTTTGTTGCGGATGTCATTGGTGCGACAATGATTGTTCGAATGTTTTCATTCATTTCATCTGGAGAGACAACCAGACACGGCCGGGTTTTCTGAATTTCTGACCCCACAGTGGGGTCGAGCCCCACCAGGAAGACATCAAAACGTTTCACTACCACTGCCATTCTTCATCATCCCACGAATGTGAAATGTCTTTGTCAGTGATGACCAGTTCGTCATCACCGTTTTTAGCCATTTTCTTAAAGGCTTTGTCCCACCCCTCGCGAACGTTTTGAACCGGCCGAATAATGATCTGATTTTTTTCCAACTCTATCTCAACATCATCCCTGATGCCAGTTTGCTCCAGAATGGGCTTCGGAATGCGTAACCCATGAGAATTACCTATTTTTATTATACGTGCTCTCATAGTGGCACCTCCTTTATGAGTATGCACATTGTAATTACATAATTCTGCAATGTCAAACAAAAATTCATTTTGTCTTTTCAAGCCCAATATAGGGAGGGGCCTCACGGACTCCCCCCTCCCACACCACCGGGCATACGGATCACGTACCACGGCGGTTCGGTTGACTAAGTTTCACATACAGTATCGGCAATCCCCGTCCTGTAAAATATCTGGCCGGTAGTGCAAATGCCGGACCCGGGCTCCGGCTCAGACGCCATGGCCCGTGGACCGACTTCGCGGTCACGTGCCCGCTCGTCCCGAGCATACCACACCTCATATCCGGTTCCTGTTCGTCGCCCTGCATCTTTGGATTGGAGTTGGACGCTCCTTTCAGTCGCTCTTGCCTTCGGCAAGCCTTCCGCTTCGCTCCGCCTCCAGACCCCGCCTCGCGATGACGCCCTTGTCCTTCTCCTAACCTTCGGCTCTGCGTTTACCTGGTATGGGGACTCGCACCCCACTAGTTACGTGCCATGCCTGGCACACACGATCGCGTCACTCGCCGCTTTTTGGCGAGTCGATGTGGACGCGATTGTTAAGACACAAACTCCTGCACATTACTGGGTCTCGCAGGTTTGCTTATTATTTTGTTTTAATTTTTTGTTTTAACTCTTCAGAAATTGGAGACTCAATGAACTGTCCGGATTTCGGATCAAATGTTATATTCAGAGTTAAAAGTATCTTCCCTGATTTGTATGCATTTGCTCTATCATAAATATTCACACCTTCGTCAAAATCAAATAAAGTTATTTTCAAATTGTCTTTCGTCGCCCAAGTTACATCTGATTCGAGTGACGCTGCCGTCAGCTCATATTCTCTTAATAAGAGGCTATCTTTTCCCTTTTGTATCCCTACAATGACTTTTTTCTTTGTTCGATCGGCAAATGCTTTCCCTGACGCACCGTGAACCTCAAGCCACAAATGATATTCAGAATTGGACGGATTTGATCCTGGCGGGAAATAATAGTTAACGCCAGTTACGGTATGCATGCAGCCTGACAAAGTGAGTAAAGATAAAAGTATCCAATGATATTTATTCTTCATTTTTTTTATTACTCCGGGTTAACGGCGCGCTCTGCGGCAAATTTGGAGCGCAGCAGAAAATTTGTCCGACAGCAGCGTTTTGTTATACGGTACTGAACCAGCCTCAAGCTGTCATAGTTCGGCCATTAGCGACTATTTCCCTTACCGAGTTCAATGGCAGCTTTAGCAGATTGCTGATGTTCAGATCCCGCCAATCACATTTCCGTGTTAAGGGTCGTGCACACGACTCTTTTTCCTTGCTTACTGGATTGCTGGCGATCACCAGATATTCATGCGCTTTGTGTCGACTATTCGCGCGCCAGTTCAATGGTTCGGAACTCCTCACCGAGGAATCCAAACTTATGTACAAACAAACCTGCAATTTTCTCATCTGCGGTCGCAAAAAATACCTGTCGATCCGACTTGATGACCATATTCCGCAGATAGTCCAAGAAAGACAAGGCGTTGAGGTCGTCAATGTGCGAAATCGGATCATCCAGCAGGATGACCTTGGGGCCAGCCTTGACTTGGGCGTTCATTGCCAAAAACATTGACAAAGCGTATGCGGATCGCTGGCCTGTACTGACTTGATTTAGTTGAACCGGCAAATTGTTGTCACGCCTTCTCAATAGCGTCTCAGCGTCGGCAGTGACCAGATATTCAGCTGGGGCATGAATTCGACCAAAGATGCTGTCAGCCACCTTGTGTGTAGCAGCGACGACGGCAGCACTAGCAGCCTCGAGAGACTGGTTCTCGATGATGTCGTCAAGAACGCGCTGCGCGCCCGCCAGTCGCTTAATTGACCCGCTGATGCGGCTGATGCGCTCAGAGAGCTGTACAAGCTGCTCCCGCACCGTCGTCAAGCGCATTGCCGAACTGCTATCGGCCTGCAGAGCCGCCTGGACCTTCTTGGCTCCCAAGACGGATTCTTCCAATGAAGTCAGGAGCGAACGCATATCAGTCTCAGGTGCGCAGTTAAAATAGCGATGAGCTGCAGCGCACGCATCGATAGCTCGCTGCGCAATTCTTTGGCGAGCCATTAGTTGCTCGAAGGCGGTGTCCAAGGTGTCGCCACTTTGCAAGCCTGCTTCGTTGATGCTGCGCTTCAGCCTGTCGTTCCGCTGAAGAACTCGCGCATCTAACTCGGCGATGGCATCTTGAAGCTGTAGCAGATACTTCCTTGTGCCCTCAATCGCTTCAAGCACATCCAGCGATGCAGGTCCCTGCTGTGCATCTCCATCCAGAGGCATACACAGTCGCTCGATTTCGACCAAAGACAAACCGCCTCGCGCATAGGCATCGAGCCCTTGCTGCGCGCTCTGTTTTGCTTCGAGCAGCATTTGCTGCCGTTCTATGGTGCTCGAAACCGCAAGTTGGGCATCGTGGACCGTCAACGATGCATTGGTTTCGGGAAGAGCGCACGTGAACTTGTCGAGTTGGCCAAGCCAAGATGCTTCTCCTGCGACTCGCTGTCTTTCAGCAGTGAGATGCTCGATACTCTGCCGAAGCTCTGAAATTGCGGTATCCGATGGCGTCAGCGACATGGTGTTTATGAGTTGAATCAACTCCCCCTGGCCAAACTCGGTTTCGCAAACAGGACAGTTGGAATCTGAGCGCCGATATTCTACAACCTTCTTTGCCCAATTCTGTAGCTCAGTCATCGCGCGCTGCAATTCGGACTGAGTCCGTGTGGAATTGGCAAGACGCTTTTGAAGCGAATCAATTTGGGAATCAAGGTTATGAAGCTCAGAGTTGGCCTCCGCATGTGCCGCCAATAGCGACTTGCTTCCCAAAGACAACTGCCAGCCTTCGGGTGGATCATTGGAGGGTAAGGCAGCGAATACGCGGGCGTTTTGTGCCAATTCATCGTCGGACTGCTTGAATGCCGTTGATAAATTCTTCAGCTCAGCAAGCGCCGTAGAGGGAATCGCCTCCAGGGCTGTCATCCTGGACTTTGCCGAGCCATGTCGCTGCGCGAGAATACCACGGGCCCGCGCATCCTCACGGGCTGCGGGAAGTTCGGTATTCACGTCGTCGCAAGCACTCTTGAGCAATGACGCTTGCTGACCGATGGCGCTTTCAGTGATTTCCCCCACAAGCCAATGAAGCTGCTGGATTGCGCTCAATTGCGATGTCAGACTCGACAGGGTTCCAACAATCTGTTCGGTAACTTGTTCTTTTCTTTCGGGAGCATCTCGCCATCCGATGCGTTCGAGGCCTTTAAGGAACACAGAAAAAGCCGCATCAGCCTGGCCTGGCGCTCTTTCCAGCACCAAGAGCTCTTTCTCTTTGCCTTCTTTGTCCGTTACCGCAACTGCGCGCTCGGAGCGCTTAGAGCGGGCTTCCTCCGCCACCTCCTTTCGTACTACCTGAATGCGCCGCCACATCAGCGTCGCCTCGTGACCGCTCAGCAAGGCAGCAAGGCTTTCTGCATTGCCTTCCTTGGGAGACTCCTTAAGCAGCAAAAGCTCCGCAGCAGCATCCGTGTTAAGGAAGTTAAAGCGCGCGAATTGGTTCGGTAGCTTGTTCTGCCGACTGTTGTCATCTCCGCCGTACCACAGACGCTGTCGAGTCTTGTAATCGGAAAGAGGCTGCCGCGCCGAAGTTCTGAATGCTTGGCCGGATGCCAACACGCCCTCGACAACGGCAGTCGGGGTGGAGCCTGAACGTCGATTAGCGCCGCAAAAGAGGAACTCCAGTCCCTCAAGCAGGGATGTCTTGCCGACTCCGTTGGAGCCGAAGATAAGGTTGGCCTTCCCAAGTTTCTCGAAAGACCTTCGTCTCGGATACGGTCGGAACTCGTTCAGGTTGATGCTTGCAATATGGGACTCAACAAGTCGCTGGCTTGACTCAACCCCGGTGGCCTTCTTGGTCCGAACGGACTGTCTGGCCGTTTTGGAGGAAATGCTTCGGACGACATCGGCAATCGGGCGCTCCCCGTCTAGGACGTCATCCAATCCCACAGCGCTGAGCGCGTCAGACCAGACTTGAACGACGTCGGTCGCTGCTTCGGATTTGTCGACAACCGCCACCGAATCGAGCTCATCCAGTACACGGTCTAAGTCTTCCTCAACGACGACGAACTTGCGGGCGTAACTCCTGTCGGCCTCCAAATTGCGTTTGGTCACTTGAAAGGATTGGTTACCTGCGGTGCCCTTGTCGACAACAAAGTAGAGGTAATTGTTCCAGCGCAAATCCGGTGACGCATCTTTGTCAAAATAGGCAGGCCCCATTACCTCGTCGAGGTAGCTGTCCAAGGCGCCGACGGTGTCGGGTACACGATTGTTCAGGTCAAAGACATAGGCAGCGACATCGCGTTCATTGCTTCGCCTGACCCCGCGCAGTATTCCTGCAGCGACTTCCGAGACGTTGGTCAGCTTACGACCAAGTTTTTCCCGTGCTGACTGAAGATTCATTCTTGTGCTCCCGGAGGATTTTCTGCGAATCGGGTGAATGAGGGGACCCCAATATCCACTGCCGATTGACCACTCTGTCTGGTGAACGAAATGCCCCGACCGCTCAAGTAATTCTTGGGGCCGGTACCGGTCATGTAGATGATGCAGAAGCGCTCGGCGCGGGTTGCGTAGTGCTGGTCTATGAACTGCTTCTTTTGCTCTTGAGAGAGCACGCGTTCTGGCTCAGGAGGTGGGCCAGCGAGCGTCTTGCGAACTTTCTGGTCAAGCAGGTCCAACGCCTCAGGGGCACCAATCAACCCCGCGTGAACGATCGTTGCCAGCGTGCCGTCGTCCGCTTCGACGTTGCGATTGGGGAACTCCGGACGCCATATGAATTTGAAGCCCTTGCGGAGCTCTATGACGGAAGATGGCCAAGAGTAGTTGCAGGCGCGAAGCTCGGCGACAGCCCGCGATAAGGAATATCTATCGTCCCTGAACTTCACCGCCTCCGGTGCTGGGTCTTGGGTGACAGTGACTCGCCGCACGACTTCTTGCTCGCAGAGACACATTGAGTCGATGCGATCCGGTGAGTGCCAGTCTGCAAGTACCCCAAACTGTCCAGCAGTAATAGCCATCGCCCGCTCAACAGCAATTGGGCCGGTTCGATATAGATCACGAAGGTCCTCAAGTTCGATGCCGTCAGCACTGACCCTATTGAGCTGTGCGCAGAATCCATCGTCCGGGAACTCGTCTGGTGTCCGAGGCTCGATCCACTGGTTCTGGTCTTGCATCCAAATGAATGTCCTCAATGCCTTGGGGCCAGTGCGCTTCGAGCGGGGCTTTGGTATCGCATGGTGCAAGACCTTGGTTGCTTGGAACAGGAAGAGGCGCGGCCGATAGTGAAATTGAAGAGCATGCGCGCGTATGGGTTCGTGGCGTGTGTAGTAAATGCCGTGTCTGTGGTTTTCAAAAATGGCCTGATCCGACAGATTTGTTTCTGGCGAGCGCAGGTACCAGGCTGACCCGCAGATGTTTTCCCACGAATGTTCGTTGGCACCGTTTTCGTCAACTGAGACCACGTTATCAGCCCAGTTGAGGCACAATAGCTCGGTTTCACCGGCAGCGGCGAATAGCTCTTGTCTATATTTTTTATAGAGAAGTTGGCGAGGGCTATTGTTGAGCTGAATGTGCAGCAGAAGCAGGCCTTGGTAATATGAGTCGATCAGTTCCTTACTGAAGCCGAAGACGTCAGAGCAAATGAGTGTGATAAGTCGGACCTCGCTCGGCAGAGTTCCGAACGCATAAACCGAGACGCCGGAAAGCATTCCCGTCGCCTCGGTATTCTCTGGGTCTCCTGAGGGTACAGTCTTGTACTGAACTAGCAACACAAGGCGCGTAGTCTTGTCCACGCTGCACTTGGTCAGAAAAACGTATACAAGCGGATTACGGTAGTGCTGAGTGGTCCGTTTCCCAGGGGACAAGTCGTCATCGAGGACTACTGCCCGCTCGCCAAGCCGTTGGCGAACAGCATCCAGTCTGCCAAGTGGCAGGCTTTCGCATCCGAGAACCCAAAGCTTGCCCTCCTCGGGCACAACAGCTTGCTCAACTGCTTCGAGTAGCGCCTCCCATGGAACACTGTACTCCGGGCTGACAACCAGATCAGGTTGGCTTCCGGCCGTGGCTGCCAATCGGAGGAATGCTGCCGTGCGAAACTTTGCCTCCAAACTATCTGCACGGCCAATTGAGTCGGGTGCAATTCGGATGCGGCCCGGCGGTTGGTTCTTGAGAACTGTATAGAGCGTGTCGTCAGCTTGTAAAGCGTTAAGACGAGGGGGCTCCAGCCCTTCACGTTTGAGCCTCTGGTCGACAGGTACAATTTCCAATTTTTCTGCTCCCCTTGTACTCCACAGCTTTGTTGTTTGGTGTTACTACGAAAATTTTGGCGAACTGGTGGTAAATGTCTGCAATTTTTTTGAACACCGGCCATCGACCTTGAAGGATCGACCGGCAACAATGGGCGAAAGCGCACACATCGTGCGATGCCGTATAACGCTAAAATCACCGGTTTATCCGGTGCATTTTATTGTTGGTAATGGCATACTCTCTTAAAAAATCTGTATTCTCAATAGAAAAATTGTGGTCTGTCTCCGATTATATTCGCATCGTTCCAGTGCAGTGCCAGAACATCGTAGCTGTCCAGTAACTTCGTCACGCATCAATATCGTCAAAGATACTTCTCGTGCCATGCTTTTCCTCAAAGGGATCCGCCCTTCCAAGGGTTCGAGGACTTACTTTTGGTTCTGGGGGAGCGGTCTCGGCAATCCACTCATTAGCGAGATCCAATTCTCGCTCAATGAGTTTGACCGCATTCTCGTCCTCGTTGAACCGTTCCTTTAACGTGCTGAACGATTCTAGAATAGTCTGCATGTGCTCGTCCGGGGAGTCAGAGGAATCATAATTGCTCTGCGCATTCTCTCGGACATCTGCGAGCTTGGGCAGCAGGTCCTTACGAACAGCCTCGACTAGTTCATCAAATTCACTGTCGGTGAAAACAGTACGAATATCGGACTCATCCAATGCATATACGTCCTCTCCCTCAATGGCAAAGTTGCTGACCGTCTCAATAAACTTCTTCCGGCTGTCTTCGGGAAGTAGACCACATTCGTGTAAGCGTACCGCGAGATCAACTTCAGGTGAAAAGCTGAGGGACTGGCCCGGTTCAGATACACGCTTCAGAATATCCAGATCCTGTTCAAGATACAGAGCCAGGAACTCTTTCGAACAGCGACTGGCAAGAAACCGGTAGAGCGTCCGTCTGGCGCCCCATGAAGACAACCATTGCACCTTGTACTTATTACTAGCCGCGAACTCGCGCAGCCGCGCAACCATCATCGGGAAGAGTGATTTGGGAACAATGACCGCCTTTTCGAAACCAACGTTACCGCATGTGACTTGCGATATCAGATTTTCTGTGGAACTGCCGCTTAAGAAAATCCCGAGTAAGTCCTGGCTGAGGGCCAAGGTCACCGCGTAAGCGTCGCCGATGGTCGGGTGTTTGAAGCGCCACACCGGCTGGTCGTCCATCTGCATGTTCATCACAAGACTGCCGTTGAGCGCATCAAGTGCCGTGATGCACTCTCCCAATGTGCTGCCAAGCCGCGCCAGCGCCTGCGGCTCAGCACCCTGCATGGTGATGGGGCTTTCGAGGTGGTCTTTCCTCATGTAAATCAAACCGAGCGCGGCTTTGCTGTTCGAATCCAGTCCTTGGATCACTTCAAGCAGCAATTGCTCGCGCTTTTCCACAAACTGCCCAAGATGGTATTCGCTCACGTAAAGGTCTTTGGCGAACAGCGGGTCCGCTATACGCCGCGCTGTTTCCGGAATGAAGCGCGGGTGTGCGGCAACATATTCCAGATGGGATTTGACATCGGAGCGAAACGAGGCGGGCTGATTGCCGAGCTTTAGATGATTGTACAAAATCTGCTGCTTTTCGAGGGCGGACAAGTTGTGAACGTCGATCACGACCTGGCTTTCACTGAGGAGAGGAAAGGCACTTTCTTTGAGGTCGTGACGAGCGCGATTGTAAATGTAATCACGTGAGGTCATGACGATCTTGGCCCCTTGGCGCAGCATCGCCTTTACCTGAGTCAGACAATGGTTCCAACCATGAACCAAAGGCGACTCGTACTGCGTAACGCCAAATGCGTCATCAATCCAGAAGAACTGAGAGGGCTCATGGACGTTCCAACGCTCAACAACCTTTGCCGGGTCGGCCAGTTTGAGGACAGATGACTTCCACTTGTCGGCGGCGGCCATTGCCAACATTGAGGCGATGGTTGTTTTTCCTGCTGCCGGTTCGCCGATGAGCAACACAAAACCATGTTTATCAAGGGCATTGACAGCCTTGCGGTAGGAGTCCGTGATGACAACTTTAGCCAAGTCTTCCCGCAACGATTCGAGGACGGCACGTGCCTGCGCGTAGGCCCGGTCATCCAGAATCTGACTCAAGTCTCCCAGGCCATACACGCGGGGCACGAGCATCCGCAACCGCGTACTTTCCTTGATCTGATCCTCGATCCAGGTGGCACCGTATAGCAGTACATGCTTTACCCCGGCACCGAGCAGCTCCGTTCTGATTCGCGCTTCCTGCTTGGCGGATACACCGGCATTCGTCATCAAAACATAGATATCGCAATGCCCGTCAGCCACAAGCTTACGTACCTTGGGAATTTCATCAGTTATATCGGACTTCGAGAGGAGATAACCGGCCTTGCTTGAAAACTTGCACTGAATTATAAATCTTCCGCTGAGATGCTCACCCGAGGCAGGTGTCCAGCTTCCAGCGAAAGCGCCATCCCGCCCAGCGTCGTTTGAATCCAGAAAGGATTGCACTGTCTGCCCAAGCACTTCCCGGGCGATGGTGAGGCAAAGCTGCTGGAAGCTGTTCCATCCAAGATGGTGTAAGTCGTACATATCTACCCCGCCATTTCAAGCAGTTCTGCTACGAGCACAAGCCCAACACAAAGCGCCCATGCACCAACCAGAAGTTTGGAAGGCGTGCTAAGGTGCTTCCTGCGTAGGTCGCGTGCAAGCGATAATATGGACGTCAGCAAAACCGCGCAGAGAGTTATGAACCCAACGTGATTGCCAGCGTCAAAAAGCCACCTGCCCACGGAGTAGATGGCGTAGCCAAGAAGCACAAGGCCTAGACCTCCATAAAGGACTACGTCGATACTGTCGCCCCAAGTGAAGTGGCTCAGCGCTGTCAAACAATACGATCCATCCTGTATCCTTAGACCCACTTGGCCCAACAAGTCATTAACCCGTTTTCTGTTTATCACTCAATCTCGACCGTAAACTTTAATTGAAAACGATTTATAGTCAACAAAAAATACTTGATTTTGTTATTTATTGCGGTATATCTTTAAATAAAGAATGATATACCGCAG
>Ga0351930_1129_pt1 | contig 12482 bp, 10 predicted proteins | sample BONcelT113001E10_FD_205823 | JGI IMG/M metagenome (GOLD analysis project Ga0351930, IMG submission 205823) | Enriched cells from coal bed in the Powder River Basin, Montana, United States - BONCAT cells T11 rep2 HSBNCT.T11.300.1.E10 ...
CCAGGCAGTCCAGGAACCAGCGGTCGTGGCTGACGATGAGAATGGTCCCGCCGTAGTTCAAAAGGGCGTTCTGGAAGATCTCCCGGGTCTTGATGTCCAGGTGGTTCGTCGGCTCGTCGAGGATCAGCAGGTTCGTGTCCGTGAGCAGGATCTTCAGCAGCGCCAGGCGGGATTTCTCGCCCCCCGAGAGGACGGAGATCGGCTTGTAGACGTCGTCGCCGGAGAAGAGGAAGGCCCCCAGGAGGTTCCGCCGCTCCTGGTCGTTGCTCCGGGTGCCGGCGATGGCGACCTCCTCCCAGATCGTCCGTTCGTAGTTGAGGTTCTGGGCGCTCTCCTGGGAGAAGAAGGCCATCTTCACGTTCAGACCGTGGGTGACCTCGCCCGCCGTGGGCGTCTCGTCGCCGCTGAGGATCCGCGAAAGGGTGGACTTGCCCGCCCCGTTCACGCCGACGACGGCGGCCTTCTCGCCCCGGTAGAGGGTGAAGTTCACGTCGTTAAAGACGTTCAAATCGCCGTAGGACTTGGCCAGGCGGCGGACATTCAGGACCTCTTTGCCGCTCCGGGGGCTCTCAGGGAAGCGGATCGTCACGGTGCGGCCGTTGCCCTCCTCCTGGAGGCCGTCGAACTTCTCTAGCATCTTGATCCGGCTCTGGACCTGGCTGGCCTTGGTGGCCTTGTAGCGGAACCGCTCGATGAACTCCTTGATCCGCTTGATCTCGGCTTTTTGAAGCTCCATCTCCTTCTTGAGGGCCTCACGGCGGCGCTCCCTCTCGGCCAGGAAGTAGGAGTAGTTCCCCTTGTAGAGGGTGATCTGGCGGTTGGCCAACTCGGCGATGACGGTGACGATCTTGTCCAAAAAGACCCGGTCGTGGGCGATGGTGACGATCGTCCCGGGGTAGTCCTTCAGCCAGCTCTCGAGCCACTCCAGGGATTCCGTGTCCAGGTGGTTCGTCGGCTCGTCGAGGAGCATGATGTCCGGCCGGGAGAGGAGGATGACCGAGAGCATGATCCGCATCTTCCAGCCGCCGGAGAAGTCGGTGCAGAGTTTGGAATAGTCGCGCTCGCGGAAGCCGAAGCCAGCGAGCATCTGCTTGGCCTGGGAATCGAAGGCGTAGCCGTCCTTGGCGGTGAAACGGGCGACAGCCGTCTCGTAGTCCTTCAGGTGCCTTTCGTGCTCCGGGTCGTCGGCGGCCGATTTGGCCAGGGCCCCCTCGCAGTGCTTGAGTTCCGCCTCCAGCTCCGCGATGCCGCTCCGCTGGCGCAGGTAGTCCATCAGCGGCACCGGCTCCAGTTCCACCAGGTCCTGGGGGAGGTAGCCGATGGCGACCCGCCTGCGGTCCGGGATCTCGATCGTCCCACCGTCCAGGTCGAGGCCGCCTTGGATCGCCCGGAGCAGCGTCGTCTTGCCGGTGCCGTTGTCGCCCACCAGACCCACCCGGCCGCGGTCGTTGATCGTCCAGGTGATCTTGTCGAAGATCTTCCGGTCGGCGAAGCTGAGGCTGACGTCGCGCAGGTAAATCAAGGTTTCTCAATCCTTAAAGTGGTTTCTATAAAGTCGCTTTAGTTAGACGGAGGGGGGTTCCACCCCCGCAAACCCGGCGCCGTATATAGCAGGAGTTTTCCGACAAGGGAAGCAAATGGTGAGCGCGACCGGGAAAGGGAGCGAAGTCATTGAAAGAAAGGGGCAAAAAAGGGGTTGACAAGGGTCGCCTGCCATGGTTCAGTAAGCGCACATTTCCATTCACCGATCCAACGCTCCAGATGGCTTGCCCAGGTTCAGTAAGGACCGCCCCTTTCTTGCTTTGGGGAGATGCGATGACCGGAACGCGAGCGCCCCTGAAAATCGTAACCGTCCATCGAACCGCGTCATCCGTTAAGACGGATGTAGCTGCCGCTGATATACCGGCATCGCCAAAACCGAAACTTCTCGACCAACTTCGGGAAGCCCTCCGTTCCCGCCATTACAGCCGAAGAACCGATGCAACGTATGTTCATTGGGTCAAACAATTTATCTTTTTTCATCATGTTCGCCACCCGCAGGAAATGGCCGAGCCGGAAATCAATGCCTTTTTAACGCACCTGGCGGTAACGTTGGGCATCTTAACGGATGAGATACGGCGCGACTTTCCGACTTGCACCCGGTGTGTACGTCCATTGATCTGGTGGAGGTGCGGTAGCTATAGTGATCTTTTGGGTACAATCTTCGCCACGCTTTGGTTTGCCGCGATAGCGATCGCGGCCGCAGATTGTATAGTTCTATATTCTTGTTTCCTATTAGCGGGGTACGTCATGACAAACAATCGCCTTAAAGATCTTAAATTACGAGCAATGTCTCCAGTTTCCGTACAAGTAGATGGCAGATACACAAACCCTCCGACCTGGGGCGTCTATAAGGTGGAGGGTTTCAAAGACGGAGTGCAGTGGCACGCGTTTCACATAGGAAACCATCCGGTCAGGCAGACTGAACTTGTCAGAAAACATGGGGCCGCCGAGCTTGCACTTCTCTTCACTTCTCGAACGGACGCAGAGAAATTGAAGTTCCTGATCAACTCAGGCCGTTTGTGTGTCAAGTGAGCAACCCGACTGGAAACACCTACGTGCAAAAAGCAAGGCTGTGGCCGGCGGGTTATTTCTACCGTTGGACGGAAGGAGAAAGTCTCCATGGTTTATCAGTTGTCAGGAATTTGTCTGGAGTTCTGCCAATGGGGGCGCAGACAGGGCTATCCGTACTATGAAAATTGTAGATATTGTGAGATAAAGAATCCGTTGCGGTTGATATAGGAGGGATTGGGCGATGAAACTTACAGCAATCATCGAGAAGGAAGGCACTGGCTATGTCTCGTTGTGTCCTGAATTAGATATTGCGAGTCAAGGTGATACCATAGAGGGCGCAAGAGATAATCTTAAGGAGGCATTGGAGTTATTCTTTGAAACGGCATCTGCTGAAGAAATAAAGCACCGACTTCATGGAGATGTATTTGTCACGCAGGTTGAGGTTGCCGTTGGGTAAACCACTCATCCTTTCAGGCAAGGAAGTATGCGCTATTTTGTCTCGGCATGGGTTCATGGAAATCCGACAGCGGGGCAGCCATATTGTTATGCAGCGACAATTACCTAATCGCACCATCACTGTTCCCGTTCCCAACCACGCCGAAATTCGTATCGGAACTTTACAGTCCATTATCCGACAGTCTGAATTGCCTCGCAGTGAATTTGAAGCATAAATATTTTTTGCCCAACCAGACACTCCAGCCGACTCGTTACACTCACGGCTGATTTTTCCGTTGGGCATCAATATAATTTCAATATAATTGACAAAACTATATCGATCATGCTATCGTAGCACAAAATAGATCGATGGGGGTATTGGCATGCAATCAGTCATCGTATCACCAAAATATCAAATCGTTATACCTAAAACAGTCAGGGAGGCGTTGAAACTTTATCCAGGACAAAAAATGCAAATTGTTGAATATGCCGGGCGCATTGAACTGATACCGGAACGCGATATCAAAGAGCTCCGTGGATTCCTCAAGGGCATCAATACAGAATTCAACCGTGAGGGAGATAGGATATGAATATCGTTGATTCCTCCGGATGGCTTGCCTACTTCGCAGACGAGCCTAATTCCGAGCATTTCTTAGCCCCGCTCAGTGATTCAGCTTTGCTTGTCGTTCCAACGGTAACGATATACGAGGTATTCAAGGTCATCCTCCGCGAATCCAGCGAGAATGAAGCACTGCAGGCGGTTGTGGCTATGCAGAAAGGAAGGGTTGCGGATGTGAACGCATCATTGGCAATCGCGGCTTCCAAGCTAAGTTTGGAACATAATCTTCCAATGGCGGACAGCATCATTCTCGCTACGGCCCAGGAATTCAAGGCCACTCTCTGGACTCAGGATTCCGATTTCAAAAATATAAGCAATGTGAAGTATTTTCCCAAGAAATAAAGCTCAACCAGGCAATCCGGCGGATCGGCTATGCCTCCCGCTGATTTTGTCGTTAGACCGGCTTACAGTAAGGAGGCCATGTGATGCTTGGGAGAATGATTTCGTTCTTCGCGGCATTTTGCTTCGTCTGGGGCCCTGTGCTTGGATCTGGCGGCGGAGCCGCGGGGCCAAACGCTGACCTGGTGCCCACAGGAAGATTGGTGGCTCCGAAGGTGGCGGTGCTCTACAGCGAGAGGTTTCTCTTGCATGACACCGGCCCGAGTCACCCTGAGCGACCCGTTCGCCTGAAGTCGGCAGTCGCCAGACTGAAGGGCGACAAGGAGCTATCGGCGGGGCTGGTGTGGCCGGAATTCTCGCCGGCGACCATCGAGCATCTCGAAGCGGTCCACTCCCCGGACTACATCCGGCTGGTCAAGAAGGAGACTGAGGCCATCGGGAAGAATGGCCATGCCAGTCTGAGTACGGGGGACACGGTAATCTCCGCGGCCACATGGGAAGCAGCTACCCTGGCCGCCGGGGCGGGGATCGCCGGCTGCGACGAGGTGATGGCCGGCCGGACCTCGTCCGCCTTTGCCTTGGTCCGCCCTCCGGGACACCATGCCTCGCAAGCCCGAGGGATGGGTTTCTGTGTGTTCAACAATGTGGCCGTGGCTGCGCGACATCTCCAGAAACGCCATGGCATCAAGCGTGTGCTCATCGTCGACTTCGATGTCCACCATGGTAACGGCACCCAGGACATCTTCTACGATGACGATTCGGTCTTCTACTTTAGCGTCCACCAGCATCCCTTATATCCGGGCACCGGGCGCCCGACGGAGACCGGCGAGGGCAAAGGTACGGGCTTTACTCTCAATGTCGAGCTTCCCGCCGGCTCCGGCAACGATGCAATTATGGCTGCCTTTCGCGATAAGCTCAGGCCGGCCATGAATACTTTCAAGCCGGAGTTCGTTTTGGTCTCAGCCGGGTTTGACGGGCATGTGGACGATCCCCTGGGTGGGTTGAAGTACACCGCTGAAGGCTATGCGGACATGGTTAAGCATCTCCTAGGTATCGCAAATCGCTACGCCTCGGGTCGCATCGTCTTCCTGCTGGAGGGGGGCTATGGGCCGGAGAACGTCGCCGAGTCGGTGGCTGCGATTCTGACCGTGCTGAACGAGGCACGGAAACCAGACACTCTCGACTTGCGAGGTCCGGAATGATGGCAAAACAGACAGCGCGACAGGAGGTGTCATGTTTACAACTCATGAAACATGTGGATCAAGTGAGGCGGAGTGTTCGATCAATGTCGCCGACATCAACATGGGCTATCGTGTTTTCGGAAGCGGCTATCCCCTTCTCCTAATCATGGGGTACGGCAGCACCATGAACCTGTGGGAACCTGGCCTGATCAGTAAACTCGCCTCTCGATTCAAGGTGATTATTTTTGACAACCGGGGCATAGGCAGTTCCGGGAGAGGAACGAATACATTTTCCATTGAGCAATTTTGCCAAGACACTTACGGGTTTATGGACGCATTGGGCATACAGCAGGCGCATGTGCTGGGATGGTCCATGGGTTCGCTGATCGCGCAGGAACTTGTCCTCCGGCATCCATCCAAGGTCAACAAGCTGATTCTCTATGCCGCCCACTGCGGTGCCGAGATCTTCCCACCCAGCCCCGAAATCATCCAACAACTGACGGACATGACAGGGACTCCCCAAGAACGAGGTATGCGATACATCGCCGTACTCTTTCCCGATAATTGGGTCCAGAATCATGGCAAACGCATTGGCGAGATCTTCTTTCGTCCGCTGGGAAACATCCCGGAAGAAACCATAGGACAACAGGCCATGGCGATCGATGCATGGAAAGGCTCCGTTGACCGTCTGGGCGAAATTCGCAGTCCCGTACTGCTTATCACTGGAGCGGAAGACTGTTTGGTTGTTCCCCGAAACTCGCGCCTTATGAGTGAGAAAATGCCTAATGCGCAGTTGGACTTGATCGAGAACGGCGGTCACGGGCTGATGTTCCAGTATCCGGAGATGTTCTGTGAGAAAGTCGTCGGTTTTCTCGGATGAAATAAGCGAACAACCGGCTGAAGTCGGATTGCAATTCCGCTGCGCTCCATTGCAACCGCTTAGCCGGAGTGTTGGCGCGGACGCTGCGCGCCGCGCCAACGAGGCCGCGTCTTCCCGTTCGCTGGCTGTTCCGGCGCACCGATTGATAGACGCTTGAAGGATGCCCTCGCGTTCCCGCCTTGAAATTGCAGCAGAAAAGGGGTCTGCAATGAAACGAAAAAAATCACTTACGCGAAGAGATTTTCTCAAGGATGTGGGCAAGGCGTCAGTCCTGGCCGCCGGTGCAACTTTCTTCACCCTATCCGGTGCGAGCAGCGGTTCTGCCCGGGCCGATAGGAGCGCAGGCGGCGCTTTCGATATCGTGATCAGGGGCGGCATTCTCTACGATGGTTCCGAAAAAGCAGCCGTCCAGAGGGACGTGGGCGTGCGAGGCGACAGCATTGTCGCTATCGGTAAACTACCCGTTGACCATGCAAAGGTAATAGACGCAACGGGATGCATCGTCGCGCCCGGCTTCGTGGATGTCCATACCCATTGTGACCTGCCTTTCAAGAAAATGCAGGAGATGAATATCCCCTGGAATGTGCTGCCTGCCGATTACCTCGGAAACTTCAATTACCTTTTCCAGGGCGTCACAACCGTGGTGGCCGGTAACTGCGGCATGGGCTACGGTGACTTGAATCTCCTCTCCGACGCCATGGACCAGATTCAATTCGGTTCCAACCTCTGCTGCCTGGCACCCCATGGCGAAATTCGGCAGGGATTTTTCAAGGATAACCAGCCCAAAGACCTGGACTCGAAACAGTTAGCCTGGATGAAAAACAAGGTTGCCGAGGAGATGACAAAGGGCGCTTATGGTCTTTCGACAGGCCTTGAGTATGCGCCTGGATGTCTGGCTCGGACAAGCGAACTGATCGAACTCGCGAAGGTGGTCAAAAAATACGGCGGCCTTTATGTCACCCATATCAGGGATCTGACCGGCAGAATGGAGGACGGCAAACCTGCAATATTTGAGGCACTGGAAGAAGCCATTCGCATCGGCAAGGCTGCCGATATCCCCGTCCAGATTTCCCACCTGCAGGTGAACCTCCCCTGGCGTGGGGTTACCGCGTCCCAAATACTGGAACGGATATACAAGGCGCGCAAAGAGGGTCTTGATATTACCGGAGATATCCACGCCTACAGTGTCGGTTTGAGCATCCTGAATTACCGTCTCCCCGATAAATTCAAGACACAAAGGGGCATCAGGGATGAGTATAAAACGCCGGAAGGCCGGAAACAGGTGATTGAGGCGGTCGAGAAATTCTTTGCAAGCATCGGCCCCGACAAGATCAGGATAGCTTCGTATAAGGGGAATCCCGCCTATGAGATGAAATTCCTCAGCGAGCTTCCCGGCTTGCCCGGAAACGAGGGCAAGACGCCGGCACAGTGTTATTTGGATATCGTCAGCGGCGACTCGCCCGATGCATACTTTTATGAGATCAACCCCGATGTCATGCGCAATATCATTCCCCGGGATCACGTCTTCATGGCCTCCGACGGCTGGACGACCAGTCAGGCAATGCCCATGAATGCTCATCCGAGGAGCTACGACAACTTCACGAAGGCATTCTGTGATTATACTTTCAAAGAAAAGCTGATGGATATTCAGACCGCCATCCGGAAGATGACATCGCTTCCCGCCGAGAAATTCGGGATCGCAAAGCGGGGCAGAATAAGGAAGGATTATTTTGCGGATATCGCGGTCATTGATTTGAACAAGCTGAAAAGTCATGCGACGTTTGAGAAACCGCGGCAGTATTCCGACGGCATAAAACATCTGCTGGTGAACGGCGTTACTGCAATCGAGGACGGCAAGGCAACTGGACACAGGGCTGGCAGGGCGTTACGGCGGGGTTAGCCGCAAGGAGGAGGCCGGGGCCGATGAGTCCCTGATCCAACGGCATGCCCGATTCGCCCCGGAGACGATGCTCCACCTCGGCAGCGGCGCGGGGGGGATGGCCCGGGTCTGCAATCGTCACTTTTCCGTCACCGGGGTGGATGCGAGCCCCGGGATGTTGGCCAGGGCGCGGGCCGCCCACCCCGATCTGGAGTACATCGAGGGGGATATGCGACCCCTATCTCCTGGCCGATGGCGCCTACCCCCTGCAGGCGTTCATCGGGACGAAGACCCTCAGAGGACGGCCGCAGGCTTTTTTCGACGCCGGCCGGTGGCGGGGCGATCTGGCAACATTTTTGCAATAGAAACTATGGACGGATGCAGACGGTCGTCGTCAGCGCCGGGATGTTGAAAGGGATTCGGAAGGAGATGAGGATGCAAAAAAGAATGGTGTTATTTGTCGTTGTCCTGTCGTTGCTGATCGGCTTTCCGCCACCCGCTGATGCCTGTACCGTGTTTGGGCTTAAAGCCGGCGACGGATCGGTTGTGGTCGGGCGTTCGATGGAGTTCGCCCTCGATCTGAAATACGACGCCGTCGTGGTCCCGCGGAACAAGGCCTATGCCAGCCCCGCCCCCGGCGGCAAGGCGGGCCTCGCCTGGAAGACGCGCTACGGCTATGTGGGGATCGCCTCCTTCGGCATGGATTACGGCGTTTCGGACGGGATGAACGAGAAGGGGCTCGCCGTGGGGCTCCTCTGGTTCGAATCGGACATGAAATGGCAGGAGGTCCCGCCGGGCGACGAGTCGCGCGCCCTCGCCCAGATCCTGGTGGGTGACTGGATCCTGGGCAACTTCGCCAGCGTCGAGGAGATCCGGCGGGAGATCGGGTCGGTGAAGGTGTTCGGCTACAGGGATCCCCTCACGAAAATATTGCCCACCCTCCATTTTATCGTCTATGACGCCGCCGGCGGGTGCATCGTGATCGAATATGAGGCGGGCCAGTGTCATATTTATGACAACCCGCTGATGATCATGACGAACGCGCCCCGATTCCCCTGGCAGCTGAACAACCTGCGCCAGTACGTCGGCATGTCGCCGGAAAAGCCGGAACCCTACCGGATGGGCGGCATGACCTTTCCGGCGACGGGGCACGGATCGGGGATGTTCGGCCTGCCCGGCGACCTCACCCCGCCGAGCCGGTTCGTCCGCCTCGCCGTTCTGACCCGCTTCGCCGACCCCCAGCCGGACGGGGCGCGGACCCTCAACCTGGCCCAGCACATCATCAACACCTTCTCGATCCCCTTCGGTCTGGTGACCGACACCTTGCCGGACAAGAAGACCGTCATCAAGGAGAGCACCCAGTGGGTCACCTTCCGGGATCTGAGCCAGCGGCTCTTCTACTTCAAGACCTACGGGAACCAGACGCTGCGGAAGATCGATCTCAACCGGCTCGATTTTACGGGGGAGGTGGTGAAGCGGCTGCCCATGTTCGGAACGGCGGAGACCGTCGTGGACGTGACGGATCAGGCCCGCTGAGATCTCCTGGCGCCGGCCGCGTGAACAGGCCGGCGAGCGGGGGCAGCGGACGGCCGTTCCCGCCAGCAAGGGTCTGGCCAGAAGGAGAGGGACCCCTTGGGGTTGGCCAGCGGGAATCCCTGGCAAGGAATGGAAGGTTCGAAAAAAATCCTGGAGGTGTAGCTGCTTGAAAAAGGGAACGAAATGTTTTTTTGTGGCATTGGCACTGGGCTTAGTCTTCCTTTTCCCGGGGGATCAGGCGGCCGCCCAGCCACCGAAGACGGCTGCGCCCTACCTCGTGGGGCCCTGGCTCAACTCCGACCGCCTCTTCTTCGACCGCTGGCTGGCCGAGGTCGCCCGGGGAACCGAGGCGGCCGCCGAGCCCCTGCACCCGGTCATCCAGGAGTTCCAGGCGCTCATCGAGGAGGACCCGCAGCTCTTCATGCTCTTCCACCAGATGTTCGACCAGGTGCCGCGCACGAAGGCCTTCCGGAAGGACCCCACGGGGCAGCCCCAGATCCGGGATTACGGCCAGATGCTCCGGGTAATGAACCGGATTCTGACCCGGGCCCCCGAGTTCAACAAGACGGGTCTGGTGGGGTTCCCGATCAACGCCATCCTCGACTGGCCCATGGGGACGCCGGCGGGAACAACGGTATTCCTGAACGAGAAGGTGAACCGGCAGCTCAAGAAGATTCTCAACGAGTGGGCCCGCTTCCTTGGTTCGCCGGACTCCCGCTACGTCCTGAGCGACGACCCCGAAAAGGGGTGGTTCGGGCGGGACGCCAAGGAGGCGATGCCGACCTTCGGGGAGGATTTCATCTGCGATCCCGCCTTGCCTTACCACGGCTTTGCCTCCTGGGACGACTTCTTCACCCGGCGGTTCCGTGAGGGGCGGCGGCCCGTGGCGAGCCCCGCCGACGATTCGGTCATCGCCAACGCCTGCGAATCGGCGCCCTACCGGATCGCCCAGAGGGTGAAGCTCCAGGACCGGTTCTGGATCAAGGCGCAGCCCTATTCGCTCCGGCACATGATGGCCATGGACCCCCTCGCCGAGCGGTTCGCCGGCGGCACGGTCTACCAGGCCTTCCTGAGCGCCCTGAGCTACCACCGCTGGCACAGCCCGGTGAGCGGCCGGATCGTCAAGACCCGGCTGATCGACGGCTCGGACTACGCCGAGGCCCTGGCGGAGGGCTTCGACCCGGCGGGTCCCAATGAATCCCAAGGCTACATCACCCAGGTCGCGACCCGGGCGCTGATCTTCATCGAGGCCGACAATCCGGATATCGGCCTGATGGCCCTCCTTTTCGTCGGCATGGCCGAGGTGTCGTCGAACGACATCACCGTCTACGAGGGGCAGCAGGTGAAGAAGGGGGACCAACTGGGGATGTTCCACTTCGGCGGCTCCACCCACTGCCTGATCTTCCGGTCTGGGGTGAAGCTGAGATTCGACATGCAGGGGCAGACGCCGGGGCTGCACGCCGGGAACATCCCCGTCCGGAGCCGCATCGCCACGGTCGTGAAATGACCGGGCTGACATCGCCAGCGTCATTTACCCGTTGAAAGGGCCTTTGCCGATGCATCGCCTGCCCTCGACAAGCCCCGCGAACGCGGGCCTGGGAAAGGCCGGGAAACTGGTGGCCCGGCACGTCGGCGCGGGAACGCTGGAAGGCCCGTGAGTCGGCCGGCACTGTTGCCGCTCGTCCATACCTATGGCAAGGGGCAGAGCAGGCATCTTGGCTTTTCTATCAGGAGAAGGACATGAACGACCGCATGCCAGATGGTGTCAAGGATTCAGGCGTCACCGGCGGAATGACCAGGAGGGAATTACTGAAAACGGCCGGCGGTCTCGGGCTGCTGGCTCTTGGCTACCCACTTGTGACAAGCTGTTCGAAGGACGGGGCGCTCGATTATTCCCGAACCATCAGGGAAATGACGGCCCAGATCGAGCGTCAGATGGCCGAGGACAACGTCATCGGCGCGGCCATCGCCCTCGTGGACGACCAGCGTGTGGTTTGGGAGCGGGGATTCGGCTATGCCGATGCGGCCAACGGGGTCCCCGCGACGAGTGAGACCATCTTCTGCATCGGTTCCACATCGAAAACCTTCACCGCGGCCATGATCATGCAGCTCGTCGAGCAGGGGCTTGTCAATCTCGATGACCCGCTGGCCCGATACATTCCCCGCTTCGCCGTCGGGGCGCCTCTGGGCCCCTATCCCTCGACGGGGGAGCCCATCACGGTTCGCAACATTCTGACCCAGCACTCGGGGATTCCCGGCGAGCTCACGAACGGATTGTTCACCGGCGCCTCTCATCCGGATTTCAACGCCCGCATGGTCGATTACCTGCGGGGGGATCACGCGCAATATCCCCCCAATTATTTTTTCGCCTATTCCAACACGGCCGTGGCTTTCCTGGCCGATGTCATCGCCGCCGCCACGGGCATGTCGTTTATGAATTACTCCAAGGTCTTCCTGCAATCCCTGGGCATGAACCGTTCCTGCTTTGACCGCGACGATCCGTCGGTGGCCGCGGGCCAGACGAAGACCTACTACAACGGCCGGGAATACTTCGACGGTTATATCAATTCCCCGGCCACAGGGGCCATGCTGTCGAGCGTCTCGGACATGGCGAGGTATATGCGCATGATCCTGGCGGGCGGCGTCGCGCCGGACGGGCGTACGATCCTTCGGCCGGAGAGCGTGCGGGCCATGTTGAGCCCTCAGAACACGGCCGTGGCCCTCGATTTCGACTTCCGCATCGGCTACATCTGGTGGCTCTGCGATCCCGATCTGAACTATGCCGGCCGCGTATGCCAACACGGCGGCACCACGACCATGACGAAAACCTCGCTCAAGATGCTGCTCGACCATGAACTGGGCGTGATCATGCTGACCAACTCCAATACGGCGGGTTCCCTGCGCGACGCGGCGCCCACCGGGACCCTTCAGCTTGCTCTGGAAGAAAAAACGGGCCTTGCGCCCCCGTCCGTGAGCCGGACATCCGTAGTCGTTTCGTCCGGCTCGAGGTTGATCGCTTCGTAGGGTCCCTGGCGGGCGGCCCAGGCGGCCGGTATGGAC